>Ga0131853_10000169_pt1 | contig 113145 bp, 123 predicted proteins | sample TergutLab28metaG_FD_92764 | JGI IMG/M metagenome (GOLD analysis project Ga0131853, IMG submission 92764) | Labiotermes labralis P1 segment gut microbial communities from Petit-Saut dam, French Guiana - Lab288 P1 (version 2) (version 2) | ecosystem: Host-associated > Arthropoda: Insects >...
GCTTTGCGACTGTTATGCTTTAGGCTTGTGATTTGAGCTTGTTTGCTTTTCTCACTCGCCCTTGCAAATAATATATCGGCGGTTTGATATGTGACTTGAATGTATAGATTATGGTAGGATTGGCGATTTTGACCAGGCTAGATTTTATGTTGTGATATATAATGAAGAAATGCGAAAAAAGTATTGCAATGTGTAGCAGCGATGTGATATAATACATGGTTGTAACTATTACACACATATTCCGCTTCTGGGTGCAATGATGACATTTGGAACAATCGGAATATGGAGGAAGAACCTGGGAGGTGCCTAATGGGCGTTATTTCAATGAAGCAGCTACTGGAAGCTGGGGTGCATTTTGGCCACCAAACAAGAAGGTGGAACCCCAAGATGGCAGAGTATATCTTTGCCGAAAGAAACGGTATCTATATCATCGACTTGCAAAAGACGGTGAAAAAGGTGGATGAGGCATACCATGCCGTGGCCGATATTTTAAAAGATGGCGGCACAATCCTCTTTGTTGGTACCAAAAAGCAGGCACAGGAGAGTATTCGCGAAGAAGCTGTGCGCTGCGGTATGTATTATGTTAATGAGCGTTGGTTGGGCGGTATGTTAACCAATTTCAAAACCATCCAACTGCGCATCAAGCGTCTTAAAGAGCTTGAAAAAATGGAAGAAAGCGGCGCATTTGATAATCTTCCTAAAAAGGAAGTTGCGCAACTGCTGCACGAAAAAGCTAAGTTGGACCGCAACCTGGGCGGAATCAAGGACATGAAAAAAGTGCCCGATGTCATCTTTATTGTAGACAGCCGTAAAGAACACATCGCCATCAAGGAAGCACGCGTGCTGGGCATCCCCATCGTAGCCATTGTTGACACCAACTGCGACCCGGACGAAGTAGATATCGTTATCCCTGGTAATGATGATGCAATACGTGCTGTTAAACTGATTGCGGGTATTATGGCTGATGCAGCCATCGAAAGCCGTCAGGGCGAGATGGGTCAAGAAGAGATGATGGATAACGAAGGCGAAATCGGCGATGAAGCCGTTGAACAGGAGGTTTAATTATGGCTGCTACACCTGCATTAATTAAAGAGCTTAGAGAAATGACCGGTTCTGGCATGAGCGATTGCAAAAAGGCCCTTGAAGCCACTAATGGCGATATCAAAAAGGCCGTAGAGTTTTTGCGCGAAAAGGGCTTGGCTGCCGCTGAAAAGAAAAGTGGACGCATAGCCGCCGAAGGACTTGTTGCCCTGAAGGTACTTGACAACAACAGCAAGGCCGCTATGGTTGAAGTAAATTCCGAAACAGATTTTGTAGCCAAAAATGCTGATTTTGTGGGATATGTTAACGATGTTTGTGCTCAAGTACTGGACAGCACCGCCGCAGATACTGAGACCTTCTTGCAAGAGAAATGGTCCAAGGGCTCTGGCGAAACCGTGTCGGATGCACTTAAAGGCAAAATTGCCACTATCGGCGAAAATCTCAACATCCGTCGTTTTGTTCGCTTTGAAAAGTCCACGCCAGGCATCATAGCCAGCTATGTACATGGCGGCGGCAAAATTGGTGTGTTACTTGAAGTTGATGGCCCGGCGGATTCTGCGCCTTTGAAGGAAATGGGCTATAATTTGTGCATGCAAATTGCGGCTTTGTTCCCAAAATACCTTAACACATCGGATGTAGACCAGGACTTTATTGATTCTGAGCTAAAAATTCTTGAAGCTGCTGCGAAAAACGACCCAGCCAATGCTTCAAAGCCGGCCAATGTAATCGAAAATATGGTTAAAGGCCGCCTTAGCAAGCAACTAAAAGAAATATGCCTGATGGAGCAAGAATATGTAAAAGACACGAAGATGACCGTAAAGGCATACGTAGAAAGCGTTGCCAAAGAGATTGGCACAGAAATTAAGTTGGTGCGCTTTGCGTGCTTCGAGCGCGGCGAAGGCATCGAGAAAAAACAAGAAGACTTTGCAGAGGAAGTTGCAAAGGCAATGCAGGGGTAAATTCCCTGGAATCACAAGGAGGTAGGAATTTCATGAGAAAGATTATTTTAATTGCAATTTTAGCAGTATTTATGGTATTTGTTGCGGCTTGCGGCGACACTAATGGCGGCGGCAACGGACAAGAGCAGCAAGTGGAAACACCAACGCCAGAGCCATCACCACCACAAGAACCTGAGACGCCAGCCGAACCGGATGAGCCAGAAGAACCAGAAGAGCCAGCCGAACCGGATGAGCCACCAGTTCCTGTTATAGAGCGTTTTCCGGTTGCGCCTGGCTTCCAGCGTGTTGGCAGCGAGGACCACGGTTTTGTGGATGTACCTGATACATGGACAGACCATGGCATTGATGGAGATACCGCAAGAATGTCCCATGGCGACAATACGATCACATTACAGTTTGCAGACTCTGCAGATCAAATATCACGCTATGACTTCATTAACGACATTTTCATGACTATGCTTGATATGGGTGCTGAAGAGCCCGGAGCCATAGTGCATATTCTTAATGGAATTGACACTGTAATGCTATCTGCATATTTTGCCAGCACCGATAGTTATATGCTGTATTTTGCCTTCAATAGCGGCCCAAATAGAGTTAACCAAATTATATTGGAGAGTCCGGCGAACAGTATAGATGACCTGTTTGACTATCTAGAAGCATCGTTTGCGATGATTCCGTAGCACGAAAAGAGCTTCGCAGGTTTGTATTTTGGCTTTGATTGCCATACTTTCGTTGTGTCCGAATAAAAACATTAACAATCAGGGTATTCTGGGCTTAGCCCAAAATACCCTGATTGTTAATATCAAGTTGAAGTATATAGTAATTTTATTTTTAAACAACGAGGTCGCGCGCGGATGCAACCAACGCTCCAAGGGGATATCCGTGCGCGAACCGAGGTGATTTAAAAGTTAAATTACTATACATATACCAATCAAGGGTTAAGCAACTAGATTGCTTCGGGCACGAACTATATAGCAGCCAAATCATATTCGCCCTCGCAATGACGTTTTGAGCGCCATTTGCTTTTGGAGCGTCATTGCGAGGCCAACCATTAGGGCCGAAGCAACCCAGGTTAATCATGCTGAATTTCGATTCTTGTTGTGCAATATGGGGTTGTATAGGAGGATTATTATGGTAAAAAATTACAATGAAGTACTATATCAAAATGAGACTATAAAAACCGAGCGACTGGTGTTGCGAAAATTTCGCATAGAGGATGCTGCCGATATTTTGGAATATGCCAGTGACACACAGACCATAGAATATCTGATATGGGATGGGCTTAACAGCATAGATGCCGCACATGCCGCAATTTATGACTATTATTGGGCGCGGCCGGGTATATGGGCGATAGAGCTGTCAGAGATTGGCAAAGTAATTGGTTGCTTGGATATTCGACTGGAACATAATGATGACAAGGTAAAATTTGGATATGTGCTCAATCGAAGCCATTGGGGCCATGGATATATGACAGAAGCCCTGAGGGCCGTGATGGCTATGTGTTTTGAGCAGCTGGGCGTTAATCGTCTTGAGGCCAACCATTTTGCCGGCAATGAAGGTTCCGGCCGTGTAATGGAGAAATGTGGCATGCGACGCGAAGGTTTGCTGGTTCAAGGCGAAAAGGTGAAGGGCGTTTTTAGGGATTGCGTGTTATACGGAATTACGCAGGAGCAGTATTTTGCGATATCTCATAAGTAGAATTGCGAAGCGCATCTTCATAAAGACATTTTAATCATAGACCTAATAAAGGAGCATTGGATAATCCAACGCTCCTTTTCCTTTATTTCAGCAGTCTCGCTTGTAAATAATATGTTATTGAGTTGATAGCATTTGCTCATATTGGCCAATCATTTGTTGAATAGCTTGATTTTGATATGGTATTTCGGTGCCCGTCTCTGAATTAGCGCTGCTAAGCAAAAAATCCTGCTCATAACCTATTTTCAGATATTTGAAACCAAAGCCTGTTTTTATGGCTAATATTCGCTCTCCTTGAGCATTTACAAACATTTTAGTTTGAGTAGTTTCTCCTTCGGTTGTAGTTCTTTCGCCAGCATTGTTCGCATTTCCTGCCCTCTCATTATTTTGAAACGAGCGTTTAGCTTCAGCTCGACTAAGCTCACAATCGCTTTTACTTCCCATGTCTAGTATTTGGCTCCAGAGTTCTCTTTGCCTATAAGATAAACTATGGGGTGTCGTTGCTTGATTTCTTTGTGCGTGTTGTTCAAAGTGGGTATTCCTTACGCCGTTCAACCCTGCACTATTCATCATTCCCTTCCACCTCCAAGCATTTGCGTTCATGCTAATATTTTCTAATTCCTCATTACTATATCGGCAAAATTCTCTCCTCACTTTAGCATTTCTTGGGAATTTTTATCCATGCAAAAGTTTCTGCTAAATAAATTTTATGTTTAGATTGCTTTCAATGAAATAAACTAAATCACCGTCATCTTCATGCCATACGGCTTTAATGCATTTGGGCAGATATAAGCCATCTTCTTGCCTATAATCCTCGCACACAGCCGACCATCCCGGATAGGTAGTTTTTCCATCTGTTTTTATTAGCGCTCTTTCGTTTGTATAAAAAGAATGAAAAAGTCCATTGTTAGAAAATGTAAAAATGCCGCTTCCCGATATTCCTTTGTAAGTAATGGTTGCCTTTGCGCGGCTTGCATCTATTGGCTCCCAAGATATGTATTTGCTTAAAATGGCAGAAGGAAACAGAAGGCATTCGCCTAGATAGGTTAAGAGCTGCCCTTTGTCCATTTCAGCTCCAGTCTGGTTGAAAAGCGTTATCACTTTGCCTATTACACCCTTCATAAAACCTACACCGTTTTGGGTGCTATCATAGCCCTCAAACGGAATTCCAAGCACCGAAGTTTTGATATAGGCTAAGCGCACCGGTTTATATGCGAAAAGATGCAAGGTGTAGTCTATAATCATTGGTGGCTTGTGATTGGAATCTCTAAACGGAACAGATTGCATATAGGCTGACATGCTGGCCGCCTTGGTCTTACCTATATATCCTGCCACCCTAAGATGTTTTTGTACAGACTCAGGCAAATATGCTATATCCTGCTCTGTAAAGGTGCTTGATTGTAAAGTTGATTGCTTGGAGTGCTTTTGCACATCTTTTTGAAAGCAGTTTCTTGTCTTAGAATAAGGAATTTTAAAGAAAATAATTATTGTAGCAGAAAAAACCGCAATGGAGCATAATATCCACAGCATTAAACTCTCACCTTTCCATGTTTACATTGTTTTCTAATAATGCATCTATATTTTTAATCAACATGCCCATCCCATTGTAAAGCATATCAAGCATTTTATCATCTACACCTAAAAAAATATTTTCTATATACTCTTTTTCCTGCTGCTCTCGACCTTTAAAGTAATTCCTGCATTGTTCTGTCAAGAAAAGATTTATAATTCTCTTATCGCTTTTATCCTTTTCTAATTTCAAAAAACCTCGCTGCTCTAGTATGTTGGCCATCTTTTTTATGTTTTGTCGTGATGTTCCCAGTTCTGTTGCTATGTCACCAATGTTTGGGGGTGCTTCTTTGAATTTCGATACCACCGCCAATACAAACCATTGCTTGGTTGATATAGTTGGGTCAATTTTATCTCCTACAATTTGCAAACGATTTGCCAGTATATGTATGGCCCCATAAATAAAGGCCTGCTTCGCCATGTCAATTTCTGTTATTTTCAACTCAACCTCTCCTTTGAAAAAGGTAACTGGTTATGTATCTCAATAATAACATAACCAGTTACCTTTTTCAAGTATATTTCAAAACATTTGATTTCGGCCATCACTCTATAAAATTCGCTTTTGGCATATTGTTATTCTTTTTGTGAGCGTGAAGAGCCCCCATAGTATCAATATATGCCAGCAAAACATCAGAGCAATCCATAATGCCTTGGCTGGATAATTCAGTGTTAAGCCAAGCTATATCCAAGTTTATCGCTGCTAAATGCTCTTCAATAACCTTTCCGTCAATCACCACATTGGCACATAACCCTTCATATGCAGTAGAAATTTTCATATCCTTTGGTGTTAGTGGACGGTTTTGTGACCTTGGCAGTATGCTTAGCCTGCCGCTGGTTTCAAGTATAGCAAACTCGACATCAGCTATGTCAAAAATATTTTTTTGCCTGCATTCTTCCAAAAGATCATTGATATTCAATTTTACTTTTTGCATATTCCTTTCCATTATTTTTCCGTTTTCAATAAGTATTACAGGTGTGCCATCTAATATTTTTCTGCCCCTATAGCTTTTAACGGATATATACGAAACCAAGATTGAAAACAGAGAAACTACCACCAGCGCAGTAAGGCCCTCTGCCAGATGAATATCACGAACAACGGCATATTCTGAAGCTATAGAACCGATTGTAATTCCAATTACATAATCAAAAAAATTAAGTTGAGACATTTGCTTTTTACCCATTATACGAGCTAGGATAAATAGCGCGATTATGGCAATAGTTGAAGAAATAATGGTTTGAAACACTTTATCTAGCATCTTATCACCTTTTATTTTTAGTGTTCCCTTTGAGAAATATATATAGCCTGATATGCTTTTTGCATTGAAAATTTTGTATTGACAAGGCAAATGATTTGAATTACAATAGATGGACAGCTAAATATTGGATAAAGTTTTAATGCTAATCTCAATTTAAAACATAGAGTGACAAACTTGGAGTCAAAACGCACGCAACGCTCCAAGCGGGCGGCTTTGGTGGAAGTGCAGTCAGTCTATGATTTTAAATGAGGTCAGTATAAGGAATTGGGTGAAATTCCCAAGCAGTCCTGCTGCCGTGTTGGTTTAGTGATTTTTCTTGTTAAAACTAACAGCCATTGAGAAAGTTTTTTCTTGAGAAGGCGAAAATCATGTTAGATACCTAAGCCGGAAGACTTGCTTTATCCTCGTTAATTCTACTCTACAGAGCATAGGGGGGATGGTATTGTAAAATGCTGTGTTTTAGGCATTTTTCCTACTTTTGTTGTCCCGAATTTTTCGGGCATTTTTTATGTTTTTTTGTGTAGTTTTTTTGCAATTTGCTATTTCATTTGAGAGGAAAATTTGTTATAATTGAATTTCCACTAAAATTGTTATTACGAACCACAATTACACTCGGGGGGCGAGATAAAATGGCAGAAATGTTAAATTTTGCTATGAAAAATGATAAGACCACAAGCGATGGCATGAAAATAAACAGGTATTTTGCCAAAGGTGCGCTGGATGCCATTGCGAATATAATAGACGGCTTTTCACAAGCGGTGTATGGCCTGTTTGAATGGAAAACAACGGATGTGGTGCTAAAGGACTACACCACAGGCAAAACTATTGCAGACATGCAGGGACTGGAATTTCCTGCGCATTACAGCCAAAATGCGATAGACATTATTGCAACAAAATATTTTGTAAAAGAGGTGCGCGACGAGGCCGGCAAGGTGATATTTGCAGGTGAGACAAGCCTGCAACAAATTGTGCATCGGATGGTTAGTTTTTGGGTGCTATCTATGCTGGATGAAGGACTTATTTCCGAAAAGAATAAGCAAACTGTATATGATGAGCTGGCATATATGATGCTTGACCAGCGGTTTGCACCAAATTCACCGCAGTTTTTCAATACCGGGTTGTTTCATGCATATGGCATTAAAGGCGCGAAAAATGGGCATTTTTATTATGATATTGAAAAGAAAAAGGTGCTTACCGCACCAAACAGCTATCAGCGTACGCAGGGCTCTGCTTGCTTTATACTTGGTGTGGAAGATGCCCTCTTGGGCCCAAAATCTCTGATGGACAACCTCTCTACAGAAACTCTGCTATTTAAATACGGTAGCGGCGTAGGCAGCAACTGGAGCGCGATTCGCGCCAAAGGCGAATATCTTTCTGGCGGCGGTAAATCGTCCGGGCTACTCTCGTTCTTGAAAGTTAGCGACCGCAATGCCGGGGCCATCAAAAGCGGTGGCACCACACGCCGCGCGGCCAAAATGAATATACTTGATTTAGACCACCCCGAGATTATGGATTATATAAACTGGAAATCCAGAGAAGAGGACAAGGTATCTGCTCTGGGCAAGATGGGCTATGATACTGGCTTTGACGGCGACGCATACGATACTGTATCCGGTCAAAATGCCAATAATTCTGTGCGCGTACCGGATACTTTCATGAAGCTATTGGGCGAAGATGGGGCCAAATGGCAAACCAAAGGTCGCGTATCCGATGCTGTAAACGACGAACTTGATGTTAATGAAATGTGGGAAGCCATTGCGCAATCTGCATGGCGTTGCGGCGACCCCGGCGTGCAATATGACGATGTAATAAATGCGTGGCACACCTGCCCAGCTGGTGAAGATGGTGATTTTGGCGCAAAGCATAACCGCATAAATGGCAGCAACCCTTGCAGCGAATATCTTTTCCTAGATGATACGGCCTGCAACCTGGCCAGCATAAATATACTGAAATTTTACGATGCCCAAACAGAGACCTTTGATGTAGAAGGCTATACCCACGCCATCAGGCTCATCCAAATGGTGCTTGAAGCCACAATACATTGGGGTGCCTTTCCTACGGCGGATATTGCACGCAAGAGTCACAAATTCCGCACAACAGGCATTGGTCTTACAAACCTTGGCGCGCTATTTATGTATATGGGGCTGCCCTATGATTCTGACCGTGCCCGCAATCTTGGGGCCGCGCTGTGCAGCATTATGACGGGCAAGTCGTATCATACATCAGCGGAAATGGCCGGTACTGTTGGCGCGTTTGAATGTTATGAAACCAATGCACCGCATATGATGCGTGTAATACGCAACCACGCGGCGGCGGCCAGTGTTGGTGGGCCAGGTACGGCTTTTGAAGATATGCCGTATATACCATTGTGCATCAACCACGAGGAGCTTCGGGGCATTGGCATGGGCAATCTGTCGGATTGCCTGACCGACACATGGGCATCAGCCATAGATATGGGCAAAACCCACGGATATCGCAATGCACAGGTATCAGTACTGGCACCAACAGGCACAATAGCCTTTGCCATGGATTGCGATTCTACCAGCGCAGAGCCGTTTTTCAGCCATGTGGCTTTCAAAAAGCTAGTTGGCGGCGGCAGTATGGTGGTAGAAAACCGCGCAATACGCCATGGCCTGAAAAAGCTAGGATATGACGAAAAGCAAGTTGAAGAAATTGTAGAATATATCATGCGTACCAATGCCGATGGTAGCATGGTTGACGGCAAAATTGAGGGCGCGCCGCATATTAGCCATCGCTCGGCGCATTTGCGCGTATTTGACACGGCCAACCGTTGCGGCAGCGGCGAAAGATTTCTTAGCCCGGAAAGCCACGTAAAGATGCTGGCAGCTCTAACGCCGCATATCACCGGGGCTATCAGCAAAACTGTAAATCTGCCGCGTCAAGCAACTACAGAATATATCAAAGACATATATCAGCTATCGTGGGAGCTGGGCGTGAAGGCTGTTGCGCTGTATCGCGATGGCAGTAAAGAAACCCAGCCACTATCGGCTACAGATGCCATCGGCGGCAAGGTTCGCCCACGTGGTATTCGCAAGGCGCGCGTACATGAAGCTGTATTTGCAGAATTTGGCACGCGTATATATGTTGTTACAAGCTTCTACGGGCCGGAAGATGGGGAACTGGCAGGCAAGCTGGCAGAGGTCTTCATCGTTTCGGGCAGGCAAGGCTCTATTACCAAAGGTCTGCTGGAAACCATCGGCATGGGCATATCAAAATCGCTTCAGCACGGCATGAGCGCGGAAAATATCGCACAGATGTATGCCGGACAAATATATGAGCCAAATGGCCTGGTTCAGGGGCATCCATTTGTGAAAAATGCCACTTCTATTTCTGATTTTGTGAGCCAGGTCATCATGAAAGAATCTCAAGGCTACGATGTTGCTGATTTGAAAGCCACGCTGCCACCAACGAAAAACGGTGGCACACGCAAGAAGCCAAGCGGCATACGTCATGCAGAGGTGCACGAAGCTAAGATTGGAAGCAACGCTGTCTTTGTTGTCGCGTCCTTCTACGGCGCAAAAGATTTGAAAGATTTGGGCGAGACCGAAGACACAAGGCGCCTATGCGAAATCTTCGCCTTCTGCGGCGAGCAGGGCACCACGGTAAAAGGTATGCTAGGCAGCCTCTCTACCACCATATCCATATCGCTACAAAGCGGCGTGCCGGCGGAATCTATCGCTCGCATTAACCGCCGCCAAAGTTACGACCCATCGGGGCTGGTTTCGGGCCATCCATATATAGGGGCGGTAAGCTCTGTATCCGACCTTATTAGCAAGGTTATTGACATATCCTACGGCAACTACGATAACTGCCAAATAAAGCCCACAGTAGCAGGCGATGTACCAAAGCATATCGCGCCGGAAAGCTTGACATACACTGCATCCGATATCCTTTACGGTGAGAACTGTTCGGGTTGCGGCAGTGATAAGATGGTGCAGAGCGGCGTGTGCAAAGTATGCATCAATTGCGGGACAACCACAGGATGTTCGTAAAATATAGCATTGTATCAAAGCAGACCCCACGGTCTGCTTTTTATTTTAAGAAAATAAAAAATAAATTTAGTATTGACTTTAATATTATTAAGTGCTACACTTAATAATATTAAAAAAATAAAATATGAGGAGATTGAGCCTATGGCTATTGAAATTGTGCCGGAATGGATGGCGAGTCTTGAAGATGAAGATGTAGTATTCATCAAAAAATTTTTACAGGCTTCCGGCTCTTTAAAAGAAATGGCGCAGCAATATGGCGTTACTTATCCAACTGTACGGTTGCGACTTGATAAGCTGATACAGAAAATCCAAATCAGCGAAGATACAGTCAATGAACCGTATGTAGCACTTATCAAGCGGCTTGTAGTTAATGACAAGGTTGACTTTGACACCGCGAAAATCTTGATTTCAGAATACAAAAAGTTAGGAGTGAAAGAATAATGGCAAAACATTCTATCGTAATTTTTGACGGTATGTTTATCGCAATATTGGCTTTCGGTGTAGTGGTGATGATACTGCAAGTATTTTTATCAAAGTCAGAAAGCAAATGGGCAGGGGCTGCTATGCCGGCTATTATGTTCGGTATTTCTTTAATGGCTTCATTTCAATTTATGTTGCGCCTCATTAGCACAAGGTCGTTTTCAGGCATTATAAATGGGGTGCCCGTTGAGCACATAACAAGCATGCCTTCAATCATTGGTCAAACAGTGCTAATATTTGCTCTTTGCAATATCGTAACAGGCATTTTAATTGCCATATATACGATATTTAGAAGAAAAATAAACAGGCAGCGCGCATTAGAAATAATGAATATTCAAGACTTAGGGTAGTCTTATATCAACTTCGCTGTAATCGCCATGCTTCATGATGATTACAGCGAAGTTTTTTATATTTTGAGGCAAAAGATTTTAAAATGGATTCACATGCACGGTGCAGTGCTTCACCTTTGGAAATGCTATCTCAATAGCATCATGCACCTGATGTGCGATGTCGTGCGCGGCTTGCAAGGAAAGGTCGGCATCCACACTTATTTCAATATCTACATAGATTTTGCTGGCAAATTGGCGTGTTTTAAGCTGGTCTATTGCCACTATATACTCTTGCGCAAGGATTATATCCCGCATTTTGTCCACGGTCTCATCATCGCAGGCTTTGTCTGTCATTTTGCCGATGGCATCCAAACCAATGCTGATGGCGGTTTTGATGATAAATGCACTGATTACTATAGCGGCAATAGAATCCATGATAGGAAAACCCATTCGCGCACCCAATATGCCAATAAAACTGCCAATAGACGAAAGCCCGTCCGCGCGGCTATGCCAAGCGTCAGCCATCAATGCTCCTGAATCTATTTTCTTTGCTGCGGCTCGAACATACCAAAATACACCCTCTTTCACGCCTATTGATACAACAGCGGCGACCAAGGCCAGCACGCCTGGCATAGCCATTTCATAAAAGTCGCCTGCCAATATGCGTTGTATGCCCGCCCAACCTATACCCGCGCCCACTGTCAGCACCAGCGCAGCTAGGGCCAATGTTGCAATAGATTCAAAGCGCTCATGACCGTATTGATGGCTATCGTCAGCCTCGCGATTAGCCAGCTTGATACCTATAAGCGCAACCACCGTGCTAAAAAGGTCTGTGATAGAATGAACCGCATCCGAGACCATAGCCGCGGAATTGGCAAAAATGCCTGCAAAAAGTTTGAAAGCCGACAACACAATATTTATTAATATGCTGTTGCGCCCTGCTGTAATTGCAATTTGCTCGTTTGTTTTGTTCATGATAATTACCTCCGTTTTATGGTTTGTTCCCGGAGGCCAAAAAAGCGCATCCGCGGAAACGTTTTAAAGTCCCGCAAATGCGCCTATGATGTTTGTATTTTCGTTAATAATCTGCGAGCCAATGCAACGAACGATTCAACGGTGCGTTGGGCGATGCAGAGGATTTACGAAAAGTAAAACAACAGATGCCATCTGCTGCCACATTCGTGGCCCGGCTGCGCAAATCTTTCAAAAAAGATTTGCCGCCTGCTCAATTTATGATTATAATATATCATATACGGCAGTAATTGTCAATGATATTTTTTCGAGGGAGGCATACGCATGAAGATAACAAGTATTAAATGGGAAAAATTGGGTATCGAGCTGGCCAAGCCTTTTGTTATCGCAACGGGTACGACCACGAAGGCAGAGACGATGATTATCAAAATTGAGACCGATGAGGGGTATGTAGGCTATGGCGAGGCAAAGCCATCGCTAGCGGTGCTGGGCGAAACCATTGATACTGTGGCGGCAGTGCTTCCGCTTCTGCGAGATGTACTGATTGGACAAAATCCATTTGCAATAGAAAGCATCCACAAGGCTATGGATGCTGCTATACTTCGTAATTCGTCGGCAAAGGCAGGTATTGATATTGCACTGCACGATATTATGGGCAAGAAGTTGAATATGCCACTGTATCAGCTGCTCGGCGGGTATCGCAACTCTTTTGCAACGGATATGACGGTTAGCATAGATACACCTGATGCCATGGCCGCCGAAGCACTTGCTCACGAACAGACGGGATATAATGTGCTAAAAATAAAAGCCGGTATAGATGCCGAAACAGATATTGAGGCGATGCGGCTGATTCGCGAGGCTGTTGGACCGGATATGCGGCTGCGGGCAGATGCTAATATGGGTTGGGATGCGGCCACGGCTATTAGAGTCATCAACATATACGAGCAATATGGCGTGGAAATGGTGGAGCAGCCCATGAGATACTGGGATATTGATGGACTAGCATATGTGTGCAGCCGCGTTAATGTTGCCATAGGCGCGGATGAGAGCCTGCACACACCACAAGATGCCATGCGCCTGGCAAAGGTTAGGGCAGCAGATGTTTTCAATATAAAACTAATGAAATCAAGCGGCATATATCCTGCCCTACGCATAAACGCCATTGCAGAGGCCAGCGGCGTGAATGTGATGCTGGGTTGCATGCTGGAAACACGCATTGGCAATGCGGCATCTGCCGCGCTGGTGGCGGCACAGAGAAATATCACGGAAGCAGATTTGGATAGCTTTGTATATTACGAAGGCAAGGGCATTACCGGCGGATTCGATTTGCAAAGTGGTGTGATGACTATGTTGGATACACCAGGGCTGGGGGTTTCCGTAGATTTTTAGTACGATGCTAACTGTTTTTATTGATTCCATACCATCTGCAACCACAGGTTGCGGGCTTTCCAGATATCATTGCTTGATTGCAGTTGCCCCAGCAAGTATAATTAAAGAAAAACAGGCGGAGGGATAATTATGAGTTTAGGCGAAAAGATACAGGTGCTGCGCAAGCAAAGCGGCATGTCGCAAGAACAGCTGGCGGAACGCATTACGATATCGCGGCAGGCCATATCGCGCTGGGAACTTAACGAGAGCGTGCCTGATGTGGACAATATCGTGCAGCTTAGCCAGATATTTGGTGTTAGCACGGACTATTTGCTGAAAGATGGGGAATATACAGCGGTGAAGGGCAACACTCGCACTAATTCAAGCGATGGCATTAACCCTGCGCCGAGCAGTTATGACTACGGCCATACCAAGGAATATGCAGCAGCCACCACAAAAAAGGAACGCAAGCGTTGGGGCAGCATGGGGATTATAGCGCGGATATCATTGTTTTGCATGATTACATCACCTGCAATATATCTTGTACTGGGCTTTTGGTTTGGCTGGTGGCATCCAGGGTGGCTGGTGTTTATTTTGCCTGGCATGGTGTTCGCAGGGGCATCGGCATCAGGACTGTAAAATTCAATAGAATTTAACCGCGAATAGCGCGAATAAAAGAAAAGGGCGAGATGCCCTTTTTTGATTGTTGCAATTGGCGGCAAAAATTGATAAAATTGAGATATGGATAACTTTATAGATAATGTTTTAGAAATGTATGCACGTAGATTTAGGATTTTATTCTCCATTGAAACGCTTCTTGCTGCTGGACTTAGCTGGGTTGGCTTTAGGATTTTCGATGATTTTGGCGGCGGTGCTATTTTGACAATGTTTGTAATCGTTTTTGGCTTTGGTGAGCTTGTAAGAAGAAAATTAGGGCGCAGATCGCTTTGGTTTTACAATGCTAGAGACAGCAAGAAAAAGGAGAAGATATCGGTAATGATGCAAAGCGAGCCGAACATTGCAATATGGCGCATTGCCTACCTGCTGGATATTTCGCAGGGACAAGCAATGGCATACATACGTACTATGCAAAAAACCGGTCAGATTAGCAATATGGGAACATCAAAAAATCCACAATGGGTGGTGAAATAGATTTGGTTGCAAAAGTCATATCCGGCGCACTTTTGGGCGTTGATGGCATTACTATAGAAGTAGAGGTGGACATGGCCGGCGGTATGCCGGGCATGGATATTGTTGGTCTGCCGGATTCCGCTGTGAAAGAGGCGCGGGAGCGTGTGCGCACGGCCATCAAAAATTCTGGAATTTTGGTGCCACCAAAGCGTATTACTGTGAACTTAGCGCCGGCTGATATTCGCAAAGAAGGCCCAGCATACGACTTGCCTATTGCGCTGGCCATATTGGCTTGCATGGATATTATTCCTGCCACGGCCTTGCGCAATGTTTTTGTAACAGGTGAGCTGTCGCTTAACGGCGATATACGGCCCACACAGGGCGTGCTGCCTATGGTATACTCTGCAGAAGCCGCAGGTATTTCTGCCTGTATTGTGCCCTATCAAAATGCCGAGGAAGCATCGCTGGTGCAAGGTATCAAAGTAATTGCGCCGCATAGCTTGAAGGAGCTAATCGGCTATTTCCAAAGCGGCTCGCTGCCTATATATCAGCGCGAAGATGATGCGGGGGTGCAGTCTACGGTCGATAGCCTGCTGGATTTTGCCGATGTAAAAGGCCAGGAAGCCGTAAAGCGCGCATTGACAATATCCGCGGCGGGCGGGCACAATATCCTACTAATAGGCCCGCCGGGCAGCGGCAAAACTATGATGGCACGGCGACTGCCAGGAGTTTTGGCAGATTTGGCCTTTGAAGAAAGCATTGATGTTACCAAAATATATTCTGTGGCAGGTATGATAACCGATAAAGGCGCACTGGTACGGACCCGGCCTTTTCGTGCGCCACACCACACCATATCATATTCTGCGCTGGTAGGCGGCGGGCGTATTCCAAAGCCCGGTGAGGTGAGCCTAGCGCACCACGGCGTATTGTTTTTGGACGAGCTACCGGAGTTTAACCGCAATGTTCTGGAAGCCCTGCGCCAACCAATGGAAGACCGCGTAGTTACAATATCTCGTGCAAATGCGGCCATTACATATCCCTGCGGTTTTATGCTGGTTGCTTCTATGAACCCTTGCCCCTGCGGATTCTTTGGAGAAGGCGACCGCTGCAAATGCAGTGAGCGGGATGTATCACGGTATTTGGATAAAATATCCGGGCCACTGCTGGATAGAATCGACATGCATGTTGAAGCGTCGCGGGTGAATTATGAGGACTTTGAAGGCAAAAATACGAGCAAAAGTTCGGAAGAAATAAGAAGCGAAGTTGCAAAGGCACAAAAAATTCAAGTGGCACGGTATAAAGATGAAGGATTCGGGCTTAATACAGAGCTGCATGGCGGGGCTATTGATAAATACTGCCGACTGGATGACGAAAGCCGCGAGCTGGTGCGGCGTATATATGATGTAATGGGCCTTTCGGCGCGAGGGTACCACAAGATATTAAAGCTGGCGCGAACCATTGCAGATTTGGCTGGCGCAGATGATATTGGAGTTCAGCACGTGTCGGAAGCCATACAATATCGTGCACTGGATAGAAAATATTGGAGTTGACGAGGTAAGTATATGAACATCGACTATTCAAATTATTATTGGCAAAATGAAAAGGTGCGCTTGAGACGCGCCACCGCGGATGATTGGGATGCATTTTATAGCAATTACTACGACAGCGCGGCCCGGTTTCTTCTTGACAGCGAAATAGAGTTACCAATTGACGAAACCGGTGCAAAAGAGCGCTGGCGCGAATTTGTAGAAAATACAGCAAAGGGCGGTAAGAATTTTATTTTTACGATTGAAACGCTGGATGGCCAAAAGGTTGGTTCGGCATATTTGAATTCTATTGATGAGAGAAACGGCACATTTGGCCTTGGCATGATTATAGACAGAAATTGCAGAGGGCAAGGCTTTGGCACAGCGGCTTTGCGGATTATTTTTGATTATGCTTTTAATGAGCGGCGTTTGCATAAGTATAGCTCTTTTGTAATTGAGGGCAATATCGGCTCTGCGACCATGCTTGAGAAGATAGGTTGCAAGCTCGAAGGCACTGTGCGTGAAACTATATTTCACAAGGGCAAACATTGGAACGAGATTCATTATGGAATTACCGCCCGTGAATTTAACGAAAAATGGGGTGGGTAGCACATGAAAATTATTGAGAAATTGCCGAATGTGGACGAGCTGAAGAAGGAAAGCAGGATAAATTCGGAAGTTGCTGAGATAATTTCCGGTGACATTGACAAGTTTTTGCTGATTGTAGGGCCGTGCTCTGCGGATGACCCTATGGCAGTGCTGGAATATGCAGGGCGGTTAGCGCGTATCGCGGAGCAGGTGCGCGAGCGTATTTGCATCGTGCAGCGCGTTTTCACGGCCAAGCCTCGCACTATTTCTTCAGGATATATGGGGCTGGTGCATGAGCCTGGCGGCATTTTAGCTGCTCGCCACCTACACTTAACTATCCAAGAGCAAACCGGATTACCAACGGCGGATGAGCTGCTGTATCCTTCGCTGCTACCGTATTTTGATGGAATCGTAAGCTATTTTTCAGTTGGGGCGCGGTCTGTGGAGAATCAAGAGCATAGACTGGTGGCCAGCGGCATGATGGTTCCCGTAGGTATGAAGAACCCAATGTCCGGCGATTTGCAAGCTGTAGCAAATGCCGTGGTGGCCGCAAAGGCCCCACATGACTATATTTTCGATGGCAGCATGGTTAGGTCGCAGGGCAATTCTCTTGCTCACGGTGTATTGCGCGGCGGCATAAATCCGAATTACGATGCCGAAAGCCTTGTAAGAGCGCATGAAATAGGCATTTCTACCTTGGTTGTAGACACAAATCACGCAAATTCCGGCAAAAATTTTGCCAAGCAGCCGGAAATCGCCATGAATGTGCTGAAAAATCGCAATTTGGTTAAGGGCTTGATGATAGAATCATACATCGAAGAAGGGGCCGCAAAGCCCGGTCAGCAAGCGTTTGGACAATCCATCACCGACCCCTGCCTTGGCTTTGCCGCCACAGAAAAATTGATTTATGAAATTGCTGACAAGCTATAAAATTTCTGGTATAATGGTTTGACATTTACATAGGAGGTTTCACAAATTATGGATATTTTGATAAATCATGGTATATTGCATATCATTGATAACGAGCGCGGACAGGTTGTACTTTCGGAATCTGAACTGGATTTAGACAGCGACATGGTTGCAGATTTTTTGGGGAAGCATATTAAAAAGGTAATGAATAGCACAGATGTAAAAGAAGCCGCATTTGAAACGGATTCGAGTGCATTGGCAACAATTGGAAAGTTTCAGAGCAGAGAAATTGATTTTAAGACTGCCAGCTGGGAATTTTGCATGAAGTTATCCGAGATTATGCTGGAAAATGGCGATATTCCACCTGCAGACCTACTGGTAATGCAATTTGAAATTAATCATGCGCCGCATCTGGCTATATTTAAGCTGAATCACAGTATTTTTTATACGCACGAGGTAAAGGGCGGCGAAAATCATATTGTGCAGAGCGCGTTTGCTTTGCCACTGGGCGGTGCGAAGGTGTCCGAAGCCGTAATTATCCCATATGAACCGATGGTCCTAAAAATTATGGAAAAACCGCATAATGTTGGCGGCGAAGAGATAAATTATTTTTCCAAGCTGTTTTTACAAGCGGGCGATGCAATATCGAAAAAGCAAGCAGCAAAGCTGATAAAGGCGATTTTGGAAGAGATTGTGGCAGACTATTATACGGGCAACCCCATTATGACAGCGAAATTCCAGCTAGCAATGATTGAAGAGGCCATTGAGAACGATGGTGATGTGCGGTTAGAAAATGTTACCAGAGTTGCCTTTGGTGAAGGTGATGCCAGGGACGAATACCTGAAAATAGCGCGAGAAACAGGCCTTGTACGCGACCTATTTCTTGGCGAAAAATTTTGCATGAAAGAATTTGGAACGACGAAAATTAAAAGCGAGAGTGGCATAGAACTGAAATTCCCTGTAGGTGTACTGGATGATAGCAATGTAATTGAAATTGTTGAGCGCGAAGGTGGCTTTAGTGTGAATGTAAAGGATTTTAGAAGCTGATGTATGATGGGAAGCATGTGCATGTGATTGTGTTGGCAAGCGGCTCCGGGGCGCGTTTTGGTAGCGGCTCTACGCCCAAGCAATTCCAGATGCTGGCAGATGTACCAGTGCTTATGCATAGTCTGCGGGTCTTTGATAAAATGGATATTGTGGATGGTATCGTGCTGGTGGTGCAGCCGCAGTATTTTGAGCAGTGCAGCGCAATGACGGCACAGTGCAGCTTGTCAAAGATAGCAGTCATGACGCAGGGTGGCAAAAGCCGTCAAGAATCTACATTCTTTGGATTGCGTGCAATAGATGCACAGGATGACGACATTGTGCTGGTACACGATGCGGCCAGGCCCTTTGTGTGTGCAAAAGATGTGACAGCGCTTGTATCAGCTGTAAATACGCATAGAGCGAGCGTTTTGGCACTACCTGTCTCGGATACGATAAAGCTTTCGGACGCGCAAATGCGAGCGACACAAACCGTGAAGCGCGACAACCTATATGCCGCAAAAACGCCACAGGCCGCACGAATGGCAGATTTGCTATATGCGCACGAGATAGCGCGAAAGAATGACTTTGAAGCTACAGACGACTGCCAATTGATGGAAAATATAGGCATACATCCCAAGATAGTTTCCACCAAGGCAACCAATATCAAAATAACAACCTCCACAGACCTTGATTTTGCAACATTTCTGCTAGAAAGAGGACTAGTACAATGAATTTTGATGACATATTAATCAAAAAGAGGATGCTTCACGCATTTGTACGCATCTGCATGGCGGTGGCGGCATTTGCGGTGGCAGCTATTTTTGTTGCGCATGTAATAATCCTTGTTGTCATAGCTATGGTTGTATTGGCCATCGTCATTACTGAAGGCGCATTTTTGATTAGATATGTGCGCACAGAGTTCGATCATCTTTCCGACGGACTTGTGAACACTGCAGATATAGCGTCGCAATTGCAAGAGGCCCAGAAAACTATTACAAACTACGAGGCGGAGCTAGAAAATATATCCACTTATATTGAGAAGCTTATGAATGGCGAACTATCATCAATACGAATGGGTTTTGGCCAGAAAAGCCGCCACATGGCTGCCACATTCGTTTTGGCGCGTACGCTACACGAAAACATCGCAGACATGCAGGTCATGGTTGATGCTGCAGCTGCGGGTGATTTCAGGCGCAGGCTGTCTGCAGAGAAATATGTTGGCGACTGGCAGAAGTTGGCCACCAGCATAAATGGGATGTTAGATGCAATGGCATCACCTATAGAGCAAGCCCGAGAAATAATGGAAGCCATAACTGCCGGAAAATTTGGTGCTAAAATGGCCGCTGATTGTAAGGGCGAATTTTCCAAACTAAAGACATCAATTAATAACGCTACATCGGCCCTGTCGAAATACACAAAAACCATTGCTCAAGCCCTAGAAAATATCGACAGAAAATCTAATTTCATGACGGACCTACCGGGCGACCTGGCATCAATTAAGACAGCAATTAACCAACTATCCGACAATATGAAACCAGTCACAACTACTCGGCAAGGGGCCGCAGGAGCATCTCCCCATTCTAAGACTAGCTTTGACAAAAGCCGTTCACGTCCTGCGCATACTGTCATGCCGCGTGACACAGCCAATGCACCCAAGAAATTCTCCGGTGCGGCACGGTTAAACGGTCTTTCTGCCAACAAAGGAAGCGCACCAAGTTATATGCAGTCTGACTTTGGAAAATATTGACATGCAAGAGCAGTAGACGTGTTCCGAAACTTCATTATGCGAGCGCAAACATCAGTGGTTCAATGAGGTTTGTGCGAAGCTAATTCGGAGTTTCGGAACACGTCTTTTGTCTTTCAATTCTTGAATACTTTGGTTTACGGCATCAATATCACCTTTGGAACACATGGCTTGTATGCCATCTCAATTTCTTCTACAGATTTCGCTTTTTTACTTGAAGTAGTATAAACCGCAGTATTACACTTGTTTCAAGAATCATGTCATCACTTCCTTTCAAAAATCATCTATAGTAATTCTATAGTCATTTGCCACTATACTTAAAAACAACGAGGCCAAGGTGTCAAAGAGTCAATATTTTACTTCTTGACATAGGGTAGTGGGGTATGCTATAATATCAACGAGGTGATAAATATGATAACAAGACCAAATGACACAGATACCGCCCTAACTGCACGCCTAAACCGTATAGAAGGCCAAGTTCGCGGCATCAAGGGTATGATAGAGAGAGGTGAATATTGCGATGATGTACTAACGCAAATTGCATCTGTAAAATCCGCAATTGATGGCGTGGCAAAAATTTTGCTGGAAAGCCACGTAAAAACCTGCATCGCGCCAAAACTGGCGCAAGGTGATGATGCAGCTATTGGTGAGCTAATAAAATCTATAGGGAGGATGACCAAATAATGGAAACAATTATTTTAAATATCTCAGGTATGACATGCGCCGCTTGCGCCAAAAATATCGAGCGCGTAACCCGCAAGTTGGACGGCGTAACAGAGTCCAATGTAAACTTTGCCGCCGAAAAATTGCATCTATCCTACGACACCGCCGCCGTCTCACTTTTGGATGTAATGCGTGTGGTTAACCGTGCTGGCTTTGAGCTGACACGCGAAGAAACCGTGGACGAGTCCGAAGCCCGCAAAGTTCAGGAGATTGGCAATCTGCGACGCCGTTTGGTTATTTCTACCATATTTACTGCGCCACTCTTTATTATATCCATGGTGCCGCATTTCCTTATGTGGCTAGGCTTTCCTGCCTTACACCATTGGATATTACACAATTATCCCGCGCAAAATACCTGGCTGCAACTCGCATTAACACTACCGGTTGTACTTGTCAACCTACCAATCTACAAAAAAGGTTTTGTAGCTATGTGGCGTCGCAGCCCCAATATGGATTCTTTAATTGCCAAGGGAACTGCTGCTGCTTTCCTCTACAGCCTATATCTTACCTTTGCCAATACCTTCCTTAGCAGACATTACGAGCCATATTTCGAGATTGCAGGTGTAATACTTACACTGATAGTATTAGGAAAATATATGGAAGCTCGTGCCAAAGGCAAGACCGGCGAAGCCATCAAAAAGCTGATGGGCCTTGCACCAAAGACAGCTAAAGTTATAAGGAATGATGCCGAGGTAGAGGTATTTATCGAAGAGGTTAGCGTAGGCGACATAATCATTGTACGCCCGGGCGAAAAGATGCCCGTGGACGGTATTGTGGTTGATGGCGAAACCAGTGTAGACGAATCTATGCTCACCGGTGAATCTATGCCTGTGACTAAGGGTATTGGCGACAATATCATCGGTGCCAGTATCAATAAAAACGGCGCAATACGCTATCGTGCAACGAAGGTGGGCAAGGACACCGCGCTGGCTCAGATAATCCAGCTGGTGGAGCAGGCTCAGGGTAGCAAGGCCCCTATTGCGGCACTGGCCGATGCCATCTCTGAACGCTTTGTTCCCGCCATCATCGTCATTGCTATATTGTCGCTGGCTGGCTGGTATTTCTTTGGCGATGCCGAGCTGTGGTTCTCTATGCGCATATTTATCGCAATACTTATCGTTGCCTGTCCGTGTGCGCTGGGCCTGGCCACGCCTACATCTATTATGGTTGGCACAGGTAAAGGCGCGGAAAACGGTATTCTCATAAAATCAGGTGAATCATTGGAGACCGCGTATAAAATACAGACCGTTGTGCTGGACAAAACAGGTACAATCACAGTAGGCAAGCCCCATGTGACTGATGTTTTGACGTATAGCGACAGCCATCACGAGGCAAAGATACTCCAACTGGCGGCATCTGCCGAAAAAAACAGCGAGCATCCCCTGGGTGAAGCCATTGTAAATAGGGGTATGGAGTATGGTGTAGATTTTCTTGCACCTGATGCATTTAACTCCATCACTGGCCAGGGTATTTCTGCTACCATTGATGGCAACGATATATTAATTGGCAATAAACGACTGATGAATGAAAATCATATAGATATATCAGAAAGTGCCACAAAAGATGCTGGCAGGCTTGCTGCCGAGGGCAAAACACCCATGTATATGACCATTGATGGCAGCCTAGCATCCATAATTGCCGTAGCGGACATCATCAAACCAGAAAGCCGCCAAGCCGTGGAACAGCTGCATTCCATGGGTATAGATGTGGTTATGCTAACCGGCGATAATGCCGCCACAGCCCATGCCGTGGCCAAGCAGGCAGGCATATCGACCGTGCTGGCCGAGGTGCTACCTGGTGACAAGGCCGAAAGCGTAAAAAAACTGCAAGCAGACGGCAAAAAAGTGGCTATGGTGGGTGATGGCATTAATGATGCGCCTGCGCTGGCACAGGCCGATGTAGGTATTGCCATCGGCACCGGCACCGATGTGGCAATAGAATCCGCGGACATCGTGCTAATGCGCGGCAATCTAACCGCCGTGCCCGCCGCCATCAACCTAAGCCGCCGCACCATCAACAATATACGCCAAAATCTCTTTTGGGCCTTCATATACAATGTAGCGTGCATACCCATTGCAATGGGCCTGTGGTATCTGGCCGGCGGCCCGCTGCTGGACCCGATGATTGCGGCGGTGGCGATGTCGCTTAGCTCTGTGTCTGTGTTGACTAATGCGTTGCGGTTGAAGCGGGTGAAGTTGTAGGATGGCGGGCGAGCACAGCTCGCCCCTACGAAGGATGGTATCATTTAACCTCCTGCTCAGTATTCTCAAACAGACCATCGTTAAAAAACTCCCGTATAGAAATATCCAGACCATCGCAAATCTTGGCAACTGTGGATATTGTAGGATTATTGCTTCCTGTGTTGATTATATTGTTTAGCGTGGATTGTGTCACTCCGCAAATTATACCCAGCTTGTTTATCGTGATATCCCTTGCATCGCACAAATCAATTATCCTCTGTCTGACGGCATTTCTGACTGTCATATCATCACATCGCCTCTCAAATAGCTTTGTGATAATTGTAGAGAAATTAACTGCCAAAAGTTTAACTGTACACAGTTGACTTTTGGTTTTTCATGTGCTATAATTCGATAAAAAAGAAAGGGGATGCTTTATGTCATGGTTTCTAGATAACTACGGAAACGTATGTGTGAATGGCGCTAGGTTGGGAGTGTCTTATTGATTAATCTAAGCACAGGAGGACAAAATGTTATGTTGATATTTATCTTGATATTTATAGTGCTACTTGTAATATCGGTTGTGGTAATGGCTACAATTTCAGTAATCGCAGGACTGGATGTAACCCTCGTAACTGCTACCATATGTTTAGTTATAAGTTTTGTTGGCACTATACCTGTTTCCATTTGGATTGGCAATAAATTACCTTATTCAAAATCTGGTTCAGGTTCAAATACATATGTTGATAGCGCCCTAAAACATATTTCACTTCACGAAGGCGCGGGCGCGAGATGCAACAATTGTGAAAATAGGCGCAGCGGAAAGTGTACAGACGGCAGCTTTAATTATAGCGGCTTTGATGATGCAAAACGTGGTATCACAATAAAGCTACGTGGCAGTGAGATTTGCGAATATTTTAAGGTATGATATGAAATCGATTGCGAGAGCGACGTAAACACGGGTGCCACAAGCCAAAAGGCCAGAAGCAATCCAGCGCAATATGATTCAAAAACTTATCTCTGGATTGCTTCAGGCGTGAGCATTTCGTCTGTATGAATGTCGTTGCCCTCGCAATGACGTTTTGGACAATTATTAAGCTTGGAGTTGCAAAATTATGGACGATAATATCGACATAAAATCCTCATGCTCCCCAATATACATGGTCAAATGCGGCGTGGTGCCCAGCTTGAACCGCAGTTTGCCTCGGCCGGCGGTTACTATATCGCTGATGCGTAGGGGGTCTACACGGGCGTCACCTTTGAACGTAATCACAATGGCGCGGCCCTTTTGCGCTATGGATATGATATCCACGGCGCGGGCGCGGGCCTTTAGCAAAGCAATATCCAGCAGGTTTTGCGCCGAAGGCGGCAGGCTTCCAAAGCGGTCTTCCAGCTCTTCCTGCACATCATAAAAATCCTGTTCGCTTGCGATATGGGATATTTTTTTGTAGATTTCTAATTTGCGTTGCTCGTTGGCAATGTAGGATTCGGGGATAAAGGCATCTATTACGATATCCATATGGGTTTCAAAATCCGGCTCGGTTTCTTCGCCACGCATGGCTTTTACAGCCAAATCCAGCAGTTTGCAATACATTTCGTAGCCAACGGCATCCATATGTCCGTGCTGGGCTGCCCCCAATATGTTGCCGGCCCCGCGTATCTCCAGGTCACGCATAGCAATTTTAAAGCCCGCGCCAAATTCAGTGAACTCACGTATTGTTTGCAGCCGGGCTTCGGCGGTTTCGGTCAGCACCTTATCCTTGCGGTACATCAGGTACGCAAAAGATGACCGCCCGGCACGGCCCACACGTCCGCGCAGCTGGTAAAGCTGGGCCAAGCCCATGTTGTCCGCATCCTGTATGATGATGGTATTTACATTGGGTATATCCAGCCCGCTTTCGATGATGGTGGTGCATACGAGCACATCGATCGCGCCATCGATGAAGTCCATCATTACATTTTCCAACTGAGTTTCAGACATTTGGCCATGGGCATAGGCAATTTGCGCTTCCGGCACCAGTTTTTGGATTTTATCAGCTGTGGCCGCTATATTGCGCACGCGGTTGTGCAGATAGTATATTTGGCCGCCGCGCGCTATCTCGCGCAATATGGCAGATTTTATGATTTCTTCGGAATATTCCAGCACATATGTTTGAATGGGACGGCGTTCGTGGGGCGGCTCTTCCAGTAGGCTCATATCGCGTATGCCAGCCAGAGACATATGCAATGTCCGCGGAATTGGCGTGGCAGTGAGGGTCATCACATCCACATTCTCCCAGTTTTGCTTGAGCTTTTCTTTGTGTAGCACACCAAATCGCTGTTCCTCGTCCACGATAATTAGGCCCAGGTTCTTAAATTCAACATCCTTAGACAGTAAGCGATGTGTACCGATGAGGATGTCCACCTTGCCAGATTTTACCTTGTCCAGCGTGGCACGCTGCTCTTTGGCGGTGCGGAAGCGACTCATTACATCTATATTCATCGGATAGTCTTTCATGCGCTGCATAAAGGTGTTGTAATGCTGCTGTGCCAGGATGGTCGTAGGGCATAAATACGCCACCTGCTTTTGGTCGCAAACAGCCTTGAAAGCCGCGCGTATGGCCACTTCAGTTTTGCCGTAGCCCACATCGCCGCATATCAAGCGGTCCATGACCTTTATAGCTTCCATGTCACGTTTTACATCTTCTACGGCGGTCAGCTGGTCGTCGGTTTCCTCGTAAATGAAGCTATCTTCAAATTCGGCCTGCCACACAGTGTCGGCACCATAACTATGGCCTCGCGTGGCCTCGCGTTTTGCATATAGCTCCACCAGCTCTTTTGCCACCTCTTCTACGGCAGCCTTAGTTTTGGCTTTGGTTTTCTGCCAGTCGGCACCACCCAATCGGTTTATGCGGGGCTTTCCGCCCTCTGCGCCAATATATTTTTGCAGCACATCCATTTGATTTATCGCCACATACAGCGCGGATTCGCCGTGATAGCTAATTTTGAGATAATCACGGAACACGCCGTCTATCTCAATTTTTTCCAGGCCGCGATATATGCCTACGCCGTGGTTATCATGAACAACATAATCGCCTACATTAAGGTCAGTAAAGCTATCGATTGCTGCACCTTTCTTGCGACGTGATGTCTTGCGACGTTTCTTTTTGCTGGAAATCTGGGTGTCGTCACCAAAAAATTCTGCACCGCTGATTATGGCTAGCTTGATCGTAGGCAGGTCGAAACCCTTGGAAAGATGGCCGTGATGCAGAACAATACGGCCCGCCATATCATCCAAATCCAGGTTTTCCGAATAATGTGCAGAAAATCGCATATCGATTAGTTCGTCGCATAACCTACGGGCGCGGGCTGCGCTGCCCGCCAGAATTACAGTTGTGTAGCCTTGAGATACGTGAAAATCCAGGTCTTCCACTAGCAAGTCCAGACGTCCGGAAAATACCGCTGAGGATTTTGCATCAAAATGGGCTATTGCGGTTGGTTTGAAGTCGCGCAGGGTATGCGACATCAATGAAAACAGTACGCGGTCGAAATTTTCAGTAGCTCGCAGGATTGTGGCGTAATCGTAGTAATTGCCAAACTGCTCCTGGGTAGCACGACCCTGTTCCAACATATTCTCAAAGAACAGCTTGTACTCCTCATGGATGGCTGCAGCGTTTTGGGATATTCTTGCGGGTTCGTCGAAGAATATGATAGTATCGGTGGGCAAGTAATCCAGCAAAGTAGCCTTTTCGCCACCAAAGGTCTCTGCAACAGGGTATATCACAGTATTTTGCAGATTTTCTGTAGAGCGTTGGCTCACAGGGTCGATAGCACGTATTGAGTCAATTTCATCACCCCAAAACTCAATGCGCACAGCACCATCAGATGAAAAAATATCTAAGATGCCACCGCGTATAGCAAATTGGCCGGGGCCTTCTGTCATATCGGCACGATTGTAGCCCGTTTGAACCAGCCGGCGAGCCAGGTCATCCAAATTTACCTCGTCGCCTACGGATAGGGTTGTGATATAGCTGGCGAATTCGGATTTTGGAGCGATGGGGGAGAATAAGGCTTCGATGGAGCATACGACTGTAGGCATCGGACGACCAGAGGCCGCCCCTACGAGGGTGGCTAGACGTTTTGCAGCCAATTCACCAGCTGATACATCTACGTAATCTGACAGATATTCGCGCACGGGAAAATGCATTGGTGGTTCTTCCATAAAAAATGCCATATCGCGGGCGGTTTCGCGGGCGGCGGTTTCGCTGTGGGTTATAATCAATACGGCCGAGCGCGCAGTATGTGCTGCAAACGCGCTCGCCAAAAGGCACTTTTGCGCGTCCACGGTGCCGGTGCAAAGTGCTGTTGATATATCCTTAGATTTTAGTCCATCCAGAATTTGGTTATAACTTTCAATTTCTAGTAAGGGTTGTAACAATGCTTGATGCTTCATTTTATTTCCTTTTTCGTATTGAGAATTCTTTAATTACAAGCCCAGGCATCAATTTCTACCTTTAGTGTCGGGCTGGCCAAGCCCGCTACATATATCACTGTCATGCAAGGCTGGTGGTCTCCCAATCTCTTCTTGATAAGGTCGCGTCTTTGTTCTACATCGTGGGTTCCAACGAGATAGAATACAAGTTTTACCAGATTATTGATGCCCATATCTGCCACTTTTAGATTATGCTCAATATTATCAAAGGCGATATCAATTTGGCTCAATATATCTTCGGGCACATGGCCGTCTTTTTCCATGCCTATTTGTGCGGATATTACGAGCCATCTTGCATTAGCAGGTACTTCTGCCTGATGGCTATATGATGCTAATGGTTTGTGGATTGTATCAGGATTTCTAAATGTCATTATTCATCCTCATTTCCTCTCTCTGTATTCCAGTAAATTAGGATACCAAGACGGCATTTCTATTTCTCCGCGGCGCATGGGTGATGCTTTTAGGCTGCCGTCCTCAAAGGTAACTGTCCAGATGCTCCTAACAGGAGAATCAAGAACAATGAGTAAAGCCGGTATAAAATCCCATTCACCGGAAACATCGATGAAATGTGGCACAACAGCAGTCAGCCAAGTTTCGTGAAGCCAAAACCATACATAATGCAACTGACCGTCAATTTCCGCAAACACACCAAAGTCTCGGAAGGCAAAATTCTGGTATTCCCGCAGATTTACGCCCATGGCAAATACAGTTAGGGAAGGCTCTCCGTTTCCGATAAAATCAAAATAGGTGAATCCATTGATGAAGGTGAATGAGATATCCGGATTGTTATAAAAAATGGTGCCCTCTAAAACAAGTTCTTCCCATGGCCTAATAATTCCCGCCGGATTATGTGCAGAGCCGTATGCATGAGGATTCTCATCTTGCAAAGGCACGGCGTGAAGACTTACGGAAACCAGAGCAGAAACGGCTATCATTAACCCTAAAAGCCCGATGCTCACGAACTCCCTCCTGTTTCTACGACTACATCTTCCTTCTTTTCTTCCTTTATCTCTTCTTTCTTCACTTTCTCCTTCTTCTCCTTTGCCGCCGGGTTGTATTTATTCATCGCAAAGTTCACCCCATGCCGCACAATATCATCCACAGCATTGGCAGCGGCAATTATGCCATTAACCAATGCGGCTTCATCGTCTTTATCTACCTTGCCCAGCACATGCGCCGAAAGGTTGCCGCCCTTTGGCTTGCCGCCCACGCCCACACGTATGCGTATAAAGTCCTCAGTTTCAAGGTTATACAATATGCTCTTCATACCATTGTGACCGCCTGCGCTGCCGCGCTCGCGTATGCGTATTGTGCCGACAGGCAGGTCTATATCGTCGTATATCACGATTAATTTTGTGGCCCGGTCGGTTTTTGGCATTTTGTACCAACGCACAAAGTCTCTCACAGCCTCGCCGGAGAGATTCATGTATGTGGTGGGCTTCACCAGCACAATTTTTTCGCTGCCGATGAAGCCCTCACCAGCAAAAGCCTTAAATTTGGATTCTTTAATGCGCACTTCGTGGTCTTTTGCTATCACATCTATAGCTTCAAAGCCCATATTGTGGCGGCTGTGAGCATATCGCCTACCGGGATTGCCCAGCCCAAAAATCAAATACATATTATCACCGCTTTGCCCAATCTTCTATATTGGTTTGTCTTTCGCGCGCTATGCCCAGCGCACATTCCGGCACATCGCCTGTAATTGTAGAGCCGGCGGCAGTATATGCTCCTTTGCCAATCTTTACGGGCGCAACCAGATTGGTGTTGCTACCGATAAAGGCTCCATCTTCCACCACCGTGCGGCATTTTTTCTTGCCATCATAATTCACGGTTACAACGCCGCAACCAATGTTAACATCACGGCCAATTGCGGCATCGCCTACATAGCTGAGGTGGCTGGCCTTGCTGCCATCGCCCATCGTTGCGTTTTTAAGCTCTACAAAGGCACCGGCTTTGCATTTTTGTCCTAATATGGAGCCGGGACGCAGGTATGCATAGGGTCCAACGGTGGTTCCATAGCCTATTTCAGATTCCAGACAGGTGCTGTCCCATATTTCCACATTGTTGCCGATTTTCATATCAATAAGACGGCAATTTTGGCCGATAGTGCAATTTGTGCCTATGATTGTACCGCCTTCAATTATTGTGCCGGGGTATATCGTGGTATCTGCGCCAATTTTCACATCAGGACCGATATATGTATTTTCAGGACTTATTATCGTAACGCCGCCAAGCATATGGCCGCGGTTTGTACGAGTTTGTACAATTTTTGCGGCCTGTGCCAGGTCTAATCTATTTTTAATTTCAAACACATTGCTGCTATCAGCATCCACAATATTTATCATATTTGAGCCGCTTTGCGCGGCTTCCCGCAGTGCCGCTACTACATCCACCACATCAAAAAACACCGCTCCGGGAAGTACGAGATATGTATTGTCCTTACCGTATTCTGCAATAATGTCTTGTATGGATGACATATCACGGGCTTTACAGGTTACGGTCACCACAGTGTCATCCATATAATGGAAGAATTCCTTTTTATCCACCAGTGCGATGATACCCTTTGGCGCGGCTTGCTGTAGGGCTTTTAGCATGTAATCTATTATCCTGCGGCCAAATATATGGTGATGACTGGCGGGACGGTTGGAAATCATTTCTTCTTCGTGGTATAGGTCTATGATGGTGTAAAAATCTTTCATGGCAAACTCCTTTCATAAACACAGGCGAGCCCAGCTCGCCCCTACACATCATACAGGAATTAAAAGGGGAATGTCGCCATTCCCCCGGTTAGATTATTCTTCGGTATTTTCTTCAGCTGCTGGTGCTTCTTCAGCCACTTCTTCTGCGGCTACTTCGTCATCGTCGTAGTCGTCATCGTAATCATCGTCGTAGTCGTCATCGTAATCATCGTCGTAGTCGTCATCGTAATCATCGTCGTAGTCCAGCTCGATGGTTTCTTTAATAGACAAGCTTATTTTTTTGTTTTCCAGGTTAAGGTCGGTTATTTTCACCTGAACCTCTTGGCCTGTTGTTAGCTCTTCTTCTGGCTTGGCTACATGCTTATGCGCAATTTGCGAGATATGCACAAGACCATCCACACCGTCTTCCAGCTCCACAAAGGCACCGAAATTGACCATACGAACAACCTTGCCGATAACTATGCTGCCGATAGGGTATTTTTCTTCGATTTTGTTCCAAGGGTCGTTGGAAATATCCTTGAGAGAAAGGGATACCTTGCCCTTTTCTTTGTCCAGCTTGATAACATAGGCTTCTACGGTATCGCCTTCTTTCAGCACATCCGAAACCTTCTTTACGCGGCCCCAGGAAAGCTCGGAAACATGGATAAGGCCATCCACGCCGCCCAGGTCCACAAAGGCACCAAAAGCAGCCACACTAGATACCGTACCTGAAACTTTGATACCCTCTTCCAAACCGGCCATTGCAGCATCTTTTTTCTGTTGAGCCTCTTTTGCAGCCAGTTCGCGGCGCCCGGCTATTATGCGCCATGGACGCTTGGTTTTATCCAGTTCCAAAATCATGAAGTTAAATGTTTGACCCATAAACACGCCAAGCTCTTTGTTAAAACGCTCGGATACTTGGCTGGCCGGCACAAATGCACGCACACCGGCAATGCTGGCAATAACACCGCCCTTTACAACCTCTGTAATCTTACCAGAAAGAGGTGTTTCTGCCAAAAAGGCTTCTTCGATATCTTTGTAGCCTTTTTGCGCATCTATGCGCTTTTTAGACAATAGCACATTACCATCACCATCGTTAACACGCAGGACAAAGACCTCGATTTCATCGCCGGGTTTTACAACCTCGGCCGGGTCTACATCGGTTTCAGAAAACTGATTTCTTTGGATGATGCCATCGGACTTGTATTTCAAATCCACCATCACTTCACCATTTACGACGCTGATAACTTTGCCCTTGACAACTTGCCCCGTATGTAAAGTAGTCATAGATTCTTCAAGCATCGCCTCAAAATTCTCACCGGTGACGGCTGGGGTGCTTTTGGTTGGCGCTGATGCGCTGTCTGCTGCGGACGTTTCTAGGCCCGCGTCTGGAGTATTCTCCAGGTTTTTTTCAAATTCGCTCATTCGTTTGACGGCCTCCTCTATTGTAGCAGGAGGGGTAGACGCTCCTGCGGTTATTCCTATTCTATCACTTATTGAAAAATTTTTCAACTGTAAATCGTCAATACTTTCAATAAAATATGTATTTTTTTGTATAGCACTGCAAATATCGTATAATTTCCGGCTATTAGAGCTACCTGTATCACCTATTACAATCATTTTGTCTACATTTCTTGCCAATTTTTCGGCTGCAGTCTGCATTTTTTGCGTTCCATCACAAATTGTGTTAGAAATTTCCAAATTTTTCACAATCTTTTGTAAATTTTTGGAAATTTTTTCAAACACTTGCACAGAAAATGTGGTTTGAGACATTAGGAAATATTGTCTATCATCGTCAAATGTGATATTTTCTATATCATCCACCGAGCCAACTATAATAGCATTGTCTTCTATCCAGCCATTTATACCAACAATTTCCGGATGATTCGCATCGCCTGCAATAATAATAGTTGTTTTACCTTCCTCATACCTATCTCTTGCTAGTTTTTGGTTAGCCTTCACGCATGGACATGTAAGGTCTATAAAATCAAGCCGTTTATCCCATAGAGCTTGATATGTCTGCGGCGGCTCGCCATGAGCTCTTATGATGACAATGCCATCATCAACCTGTGCCACATCATCAGCCACGTATATGCCCTTTGCCAGCATATCCGCCACCACGGTCTTGTTGTGCGTAACAGGTCCAAGGGTTGTAACCACTTCGCTACGCTTCGCCGCATTATACACACCTTCAACGGCCCGTTTCACGCCAAAGCAAAATCCATATGAATCCGCTAATATAATTTCCATACTATGCCACCACCGAATTATCAAGGCCGATAATGGCATCCATCACGCGCCCAGCAATCTCATTCAACTGCTCCGTTCGCACCTTCACATCCCAATACTCCTCAAAAGATATCGGCGCACCAATATTTATATGCACCTTCGAAAATAATTTGAACTTTGACGAGATATTAACAGGCACCACATGAGCCTTACCCTTCACTGCAAATAGCGCAACACCAGCTTTTGCATCGGATTGGTCAAGCTCTTGCCGTCTTCCGCCCTGCATAAATATGGCAATGGCACAACCATCTTTAAGTAACTTTACAGTACGTTTAAAACTGTCCATGCTGGGATTCTGTCGGTTTATTGGCACAGCACCAAGACCATCAAATACCCACCGCAACCACTTCACCTTCCATAGCTCATGCTTGGCCAAAAAATGCAGCTGTCGCGGCGTAGCGATGGCCAGCACCAGCGTGTCCTGATTGCTGGTGTGGTTTGCGCAAATAATAACACCGCCCGCAGAAGGGATGTTTTCCACGCCCGTTATCTGAAAGCGGAATATCAGTCGATATATACCACCTACAAAAACTTTTGCAAATCTGTAGAATTTAGACATCCAGTCTCTCCTTAGCTATCCTCAATACTTCGGCCACAACTTCTTCTATATTCATATCGCTGGTATCTACCACCAAGGCATCTTCCGCGCATTTTAGCGGCGCAGATGCTCTGTTTGTGTCATCAAAATCCCGTTTTTCTATTTGAGCCGCTATCGTTTCAAAATCATGTGCCTGCCCCATTGCTGCAAGCTCGTTAATTCTACGCTCGGCACGTTTTTCTAGACTGGCCGTTAGAAATATCTTTACGGGCGCATTCGGAAGCACCACCGTGCCAATATCCCGCCCGTCCATCACTACATTGCGGCTTTTGGCCATCTCTTGCTGCAAGTGTACCAGCTTTTGCCGAACACCGGGATATTTAGCCACACTAGCAGCCCCAATACCTATCTCCGCCGTTCTCACAGCCCCCGTAACATCCTCACCAGCCAAAAATATACGCTGACCGGCCGGTGTGTATGTGATATCTATATCAATATTTTCCACCACAGATAATACGACGGCCTCATCATCCCAGCTCCTGCCAGAACGACTGACGCATAGCGCCACCGCACGGTACATCGCACCTGTGTCAATATGCACAAAGCCCAGTCGCGCTGCAACAGATTTTGCAATGGTACTTTTGCCGCTGCCCGAGGGCCCGTCTATCGCAATTCCAATCCCCATAATTACCTCATAAATCTATTAAATCCGGCCTTAACAGCCGAGCTTCTTTCAAATATACATGCCGCACATCATCCTGTGCCGTATCCATTTCCGCCAGCACCTGTACGCGTAGGCATTTTGGCAGGCTGCCTGGTATATGCATTTCCTGAACGCACATTAGCGAGACATTGGTCATGCCCATACTTCGTGCCGCGATAGCAGGATATGCCGCATCCAAATCAGTAGTTGCTGTAAACAATATTGATATTATGCGGTCTGCGCTAAGATTATTGACTTTCAAAATTTGCCGTAATAGGCCTTCTATGTTTTCGATAATGCTATCTTTCGTATTTTCAGCCGTTGTGGCACCGCGTATGGCTCTAATCATTTTTCACCATCAATTGGCTAGGGCCGCACTCAACCCCGCCAGCCTTCCCGTTGAAAAGGCAATCTGCAAATTATACCCTCCTGTCAGGGCATCCACATCCAACACCTCACCCGCAAAATACAGACCAGGCACCAGCTTGGACTGCATCGTGCCGGGGTCTATCTCATCACAGTTCACACCACCGCAAGTTATCACAGCGACCCCAAACCCCACATTACCAGTAATCTCTAGCCGAAAAGCTTTTATATTAACACATAATGTCTTCCGCGATTCTTTTGTAATTTCGTGCGCTTTTGCGTCATCGTCAATACCCGATGCCGCAAGCAAAGCGACAATCAGTCGCATAGGAAATAATTCCAGCAGGCAATTTTTCATATCTCTATTAGGATTTTCCGCAAGTATTCGCAAAATATCAGTACCCAATTCTTTTTCGGACAGTTGCGACGCAAAATCAAGGAAAAATTCATGCATCTGATGCAAATTCATCGCCAGATGCGCGCTGGCCCGCAATGCCACAGGCCCGGAAATGCCAAAATGCGTAAATATTACATCGCCAAAATCCTTGTAAACAGCTTTGTCACCAAATTTGGCAACCAGCCCCACATCTTGCAGACTAATGCCCATAAGCTCCGAAACATCAGGGCTTTGCACTACCAGCGGCACCAGCGCAGGATATAGCTTGGACACATCATGCCCCAGCTCTCGCGCAATGCGGTATCCATCGCCATCAGAGCCGGTATGCGGCGCGGTCAGTCCGCCCGTAGCAATAATAACGGCATCTACCGACAGTTCTGTGCCATTTTCCAACATCACCAAAAATCTGGATGCCTCACGCTGCCTAATCCCTAGAACGGACATACCAGCTATAACTTCCACGCCAACGCTATCCAGATGCCGCACAAAGGCTTTCAGCACATCCAGAGCATTTTCCGATACAGGAAATACGCGGCCAGCATCTTCAACCTTTGTAGGCACGCCAATATCATCCAAAAACTTCCGCAAAACCGTAGAATCAAATCCATACAGCGCAGAATACAAGAAACTGGGGTTGCGAAGCACTTTGGAATCCACAATATCCGTCACATCTGCGGTATTTGTGATATTGCAACGCCCACCGCCCGTAAGTAGCAGCTTCTTGCCAAGTCCGGCATTTTTCTCAATTAATATGACGCGTGCGCCATTTTCGGCGGCCGATATTGCCGCCATCATTCCAGCCGCCCCACCGCCAATTACAATAATCGTTTTCATTCCTTGCATTATAACACATCAGAGGATTCCGGGTCAAGTTTTTGTGTAAAGCACATAAAAACCGGTGTACCCGAAATCCTCTGTAATATGCCGATGCTATTTACAAAACTCATCAACCTTAGTTTCAACCAGCTTTAACGACTGTATCCAAAAATCTTTCTTGCGCACATCTATGCCCGCCATATCGCCCACGGCTTCCAGAGTTTCTTTGCCCGTGGCCGCCAGTAGCTTGTTGTATTTTTCCGGGAAGCTATTGCCCTCGGCCAGATACTGCGCATACAGCCCATTAGAAAACAGCATACCATAAGCATATGGGAAATTATAGAAGTTGCGCTCGGCGTAGTAATAGTGCACCTTGTTAATCCACATATATTTGTGCAGGCAATCGTGGTCAAGTCCATCGCCATAGGCATCTTTCTGTGCTTGTAGCATCAGATTGTTAATTTCTTCTACAGAAAGCGGCCCGCCCGCCCGCTTTTCAAAGAATCTGCTCTCAAAAAGATAGCGCGAATATATATCAATGATTACTTGAAGAGCGCCCGACAAATCCTCTTCCAGAATAGCCATTCTCTCATCCGGGCTGGCTTTTTTCATGGCAGCTTCTTTGACTATAGCTTCGCAGAAGGTTGAGGCGGTCTCTGCTATAGGCATGGTGTACATGGTGTTTAGATATTTCTCATTTTTCAAGCAATGACCATGATAGCCGTGGCCAAATTCATGAGCCAGGGTTTTCATATTAGAAAAAGAACCGTCGAAGTTTGCCATGAAGCGGCTTTGGCCAATTACATGCAGATTAGAGCAAAAAGCCCCGCCGCGCTTGCCTTCGCGCACTTCGGCATCTACCCAGTTTTCGTCATATGCTCTTTTGGTAAAGTCACCCATCTCCTGCGAGTATGCATAGAAATGTTCCAGGATAAAATCTTTGGCCTCCTGGTATGTAAATTTCATTTTTACCTTGGCCGATGGCGCAAAAAGGTCATACCACGGCAACGCGCCTTTGTGGCCCAGTCTCTCAGCCTTTTTCTTGTAGAAGCGACGTAGAGACGGCAAAAAGTCTTCCATAGCAGATATCATGGCATCAAGCGTTTCTTTTTCCAGGCGCGAGTTAACCAGCGTCATATGTATAGGCGAATTATAGCCGCGCAAGCCCACTTGCGTCAACACCTCGCCTTTTATAGCATTAAGGGCCGCAGCGCTTGCCTTCTCTACATCTTCATATGCCTTCATCTCCGCTAAATATGCGGCTTTGCGCGTATCTGCATTGGCATTAAACGCAAGATTGCGTATGGCGGAAAGCGGCAGCAATTTTTCTTCGCCTTCAACCATTACAGGAATTTTCATTGTGGCCAGCAGCATGTCCTTCATATCTGTCCAAGCAGCAGAGCCGGTTATACGCATTTTTGCGATTGCAATTTCTTCTTTTTCGCTCAATAGATATTTGTTTTGCGCAATGGTTTCGCGTAGTAAAAATTCATGCTCTGCAAGTACAGGTGAAGCGGCAATAAGCTCATCCAGATTAGAAAGTTTGCCCACAAATGCCTTAAACAGCACCGAAGGCTTAGCCATATCTGCAGCCAGGCCGCGCAAAAGGTCAGAATATTTCTTTGCAGGCTCATTGCTTTCATCTACACTGCGTGTCAAAAAGGCGAATGCAAACAGCTTTTTAAATTCTACGCTGTCATTAACGCGGCAAAGGTAGGCTTCCAGCTTCGCGCCCGCATCCGATACATCTGCAAAAGCGGCTTCAGCCCATTTGCCAAAACTGGCCACCTCCTGTTTCGCGGCCTCAAAATCGGCCAAAAACTCGGCAGATTCAAATGATGTGTACAGGTCGTCCAAACTCCAACGCATGTCCATTTGAGATATCCCCTCTCGGAAAAATATTTACATATATTGTATCACATGGAGATTTCGCTTGCAAGCAAAGTATTTTTGTGGTATATTGTTGAATCAACTATAGTTATTACGCCTGAACTTAAACAGAGCTAATTTTTTACGAGATATCTTTGCGCCAGGCAAGGAAGAGTTAGGCGAAGCATGGCGTGAAAATAGTTGCAAAAAATAGTTTTATTTGAGTTCCGGGGTAATATTAGCATTCCAAAGGAGATAACGCAAATGAATACAATTAGACCTCCCTGCTAAACCTTAAGTAGCAGCAGAATCCGTGGTCCTCCAAGCGAATATTATAGTCGTTATTAGTTAAAAAGGTCTTGTTTCAAGCCTGAAAAGAACGTCTTCATGGTCTTTTCAGGCAAAAACAGAAGCCTATTTTTAAGTTAAACGACTTTACTGCTCACTTTATAAAAATAAATTTTGGAGGAAAGAAAATGAAAACATTTAATGAAAAGGCGCTATATTTCTATAAGTTTGTAGGTCAATGCTTACCCATCTACGCTTTCTATCCTATCTTATTCCTTGAAAGGGGCATGACGGTTAGTAATGTCGCTGTATTGATTGCGTTATGGAGCGTATTCACTATCGCATTTGAAATTCCGGCTGGCATCTTGGCGGACAAGTGGAACAGGCGAAATATGCTTGCTATTGCGATGGTTTTACAAGGCATTTGCTATATCGTATGGTTTTTTTCGCATTCGTTTCTTATGTTTGCTCTTGGCTTTTTCTTTTGGGGGATTGCCAGTGCGTTTACATCAGGAACAGAAGAAGGCTTGATATACGATAACCTCAAGAGCGATGGGCAAGAAGATAGTTTTACCAAGGTTTACGGAAAAGCTCAGTTTTTTGCAGTCATTGGCGTTCTTGTTGGTATCGGTTCGGCTGGTGTTATCGCTATCTTCATCAACATAGAAGTTATCGCGCTAATCTCTGTGGTAATTTGCTTTGCGGGCGCAATACTTGCCTTGCAGATAAGAGAGCGCAACGCTTATTCAGAGCAAAAAGGTGATAAATCTGCAGGTATCTTCGGCACGTTAAAAACCGCAGTCTCTTTCATTAAGGGGAGTAGCCTTGCCCTAGCATGTATTCTGTTTTTGGTGCTTTTTGGCATTGGCACATACATGGATGAATTTGATGCCCTTATCGCCAATGACTGGGACATTAGTATATTATGGGTTAGCGGTATTTTAGTAGTAAGATTTGTTTTTACTGCTTTAGGGGATATTTTAGCGCCCATAGTGGAAAAAAAGATTAAATCTGTTCGCCAGATACTTCTTCTTAATGTGCTTGCATGTATTCTATTGGCTGCATTTACATTGATATGGAACTGGTATGCAATCCTGCTTTTTGGTATTTCGTTTATGCTCTTGGCTATTACACAAATTTTGTTGGTAAACGCCTTGCAGAAGGAGATAAAAGAAGAAGGCAGGGCAACAGTGATGTCATTTTTCGGCGTGGGGCAAAATTTCGCTATGATTTGTCTTAGCTTGATTTTTGCGGCACTATTAAGAATAATCACCTTGCAGCAAGTTTATATTATCGTATCAATTTATGGTATTGTAGGTGGTTTGGTTTTCTGTTTAGTGTTTATAAAAATCAAGCCGAAAAAAACTTGATTGGATTACAGAAAAACAAATGATTAAAATGTTCGTTGCAGGCAATTTAGCAATTACATAATAGGAGTTGATAACAAATGAAGAAATTTGCAAGAAAAGCAATGGCGGTATTAGCGGCCTTGTTAATTACGGCAACCAATGTTGTTGCGTTGAGTGCCGAACCACATGTTCAAGAAAACGAATTTATACCCATCCGCGCTGCCTTTGAGGCTCTTAATGCAGAGGTAGAGTGGGTAGATGCAGATAGGAGCATAAAGATTACTTTTGGTGGTATCACGTTAGAGCTGTTTGCAGATAATCAAAGCGCTTATGCAAATAATGTTGCAATAACGCTACAAAATAGTATTTTCATTGTTGACGGCACATCTTTCATCCATCCCGATGATTATTTGTATGCGCTTATGCGTTTGACAGGTGTAGAAATAGGCAGTCATCTAAGCGAAACTGTACTTGAAGCAAATCTTATTGCACCTTTAGTTTTGGAGCAGTTTTCTGTTGCGGGCATAGCGGTTGCAATTGTAGATGTTAATAATGATTTTACTTGGACGCAGGGGTTTGGCCACGCAGATACTACACAGGGTATCCCGGTAGATGAAAATACCGTGTTTGGCATTGGCTCTATTTCCAAAACATTTGCCGCTATTGCTATAATGCAGCTTGTAGGAGAAGGTATTATAGACCTGGATGCACCCATTGTGGAATATCTCCCGTACTTTAGCATGCAAATATCCCCTGAAATTGGCGGCGATTATAGAAATATAACCACAAGAATGTTGCTTACGCATACAGCAGGTATCTTTAGCCAAATTGACCTAACCGATGACCTTTTTAGTCACAACTACATGTCTCTTGAGAGACATGAGCCTTATTACATGGATGCATTTTTAGAGATTATAGCTGGGTACTACCTTGAAAGCCCCGAGGGCACAGTTTTTAGCTATAGCAACAATAGTTATAATTTTCTAGGGGTTTTAATTGCAGTTATGACAGGAGCCGACAGTATTTTTGATGGTTTTGTAAGTTATACAAACGAAAATATTTTTGTTCCTGCGGGTATGGAACGCACTGGCTTTGTGCTAGATGAGAGCTTAATGCCATACCTTGCACTGCCATATGTAGATGCAAACACCCCTGATTCATATTTATTCAGCAATGGTTTACCTGCAGCATCAATGGTTTCCACCGCATATGATATGGCACACTTTATGCATTTATTGCTTAGAGATGATGGCGCGCTACTTGCGCCAGGTACTATAGAATATATGATGCAACCCCACGATTTTGATTTTTACGGCACAGGGCTGGAATATGGCTTGGGTTTTGTCACACTTGCAACAGATAGCGGACTCTTAATGGTTGGGCATGATGGGTCAAGAATGCATTATGAAGCTTTTATGTTTTTTGATGCAGAAAGAGGCATAGGCGTTTTTGTAGCTATTAATAGCCTCTTTGGCGCACAGCATAGAGCGGCTATGACCATGGGTACATTGTTATTAGAAATGGCAGTGCTGGAAATAGGTGAATGATAGTGCCGTGAAGTAAGCCATGGAACTAAAAACCCTATAAACAAGGTATTTTCAATCCCTAGTTTATAGGGTTTTTCTATATGGTTTTGATTATTGCATACTATAGTCATTAAACCCAAAAGCCATTCCAAAAAATGCATTTTTGAACAATTACCCATCTATCCTAAGTATCTTCGCTCCCAAGCTCCGCAATTTCTCATCAAACCGAAAATATCCCCTATCCACATGGTATATGTCATGAATCTCTGTAACGCCCTGCGCCGCTAGGGCTGCTAGCATCAACGCCGCCCCGGCTCGCAAGTCTGTGGCCTTCACCTGTGTACCAGTCAGCTTTGGCACACCTTCTATGATGGCAGAGCGGCTGTCTATTTTTATGTCCGCACCCATACGCACAAGTTCCGGCACGTGCATGAAACGGTTTTCAAATACGGTTTCTGTTACGATATTGGTTCCAGGCGTGGTGGCCAGCATGGAGAGAAACTGTGCCTGCATATCTGTAGGAAAACCGGGATATGGTAGGGTTTTGATATCTATTGCTTGGCGAGATGCGCTACCGGTTACTCTCAAGGCTCCTTCTTCGGTCTCTGTTATTGATATACCCGCCTCGCGCAGCTTGGCCATTGTGGGCTTTAGATGGTCTATTACGATATTCGCTAGCTCCACATCGCCGCCAGTGATGGCCGCAGCCAGCATAAATGTCCCTGCCTCTATGCGGTCGGGGATGATGGTATGTGTAGCGCCAGACAAGCTCTCCACACCGTTAATGCGTATCGTATCCGTGCCGCTGCCGCGTATTTGCGCACCCATGGATGTTAGAAAATTGGATAAATCTACAATTTCCGGCTCTACGGCGCAGTTTTGGATAATGGTTTGCCCCTTTGCCAGTACAGCCGCCATCATTATATTTTCCGTGGCCCCAACGGATGGAAAGTCCAGATATATATTTGCGCCATGCAGTCGCCGGGCTTTGGCATGAACATAGCCATGCTCCTGTGTGATGGTGGCACCCAGAGCCGCCAGCCCCTTGATGTGCAGGTCAACCGGGCGGCTACCAATGGCACAGCCGCCGGGAAGCGACATTTTAACTTCACCCAGACGAGCCAGCACAGGACCTGCTGCTAGGAAAGATGCACGCATCTTAGCACAAAGCTCATAACTGGCTTCGGTTTTTACTATATTTTTTACGCTAACTTCCAGTGTTTCGCGGGCCATGTCCCATTTTGTGCTGCCGCCAAAATCTTCTATTAGGTTTTGCATCACAAGCACATCTGTTAAGGCCGGCACATCATGTATTATGCATTTTTCATCTGTTAACATTGTGGCCGCAATAATGGGCAGCACCGAATTTTTTCCACCGGATATGCGTACTTTACCGCGTAACCTGCCGCTTTCTTCTATCACAAATTTCCCCAAGGGAATCACCGCCTTCGTTGGTCTTTTCAATTATTATTGACACGCAAAATAGCAATGATACCTGTATGTGCATATTATGGTCTATGGATTTTAATGTCTGGAGGAGTTGCCAATGCTAGGCATGATTTTAATTGACGACAAACGATATGCGCATACAAAAAACTACTTGAAGGGCAAAGGACATATTTTTTGCGAGGCAGACACACCGTCACAAAATCTCAATTTTATGATTTTTCCTTTTGCGGGTGATATTGACGAAGGATTGTATGACGATGCCTATTTTGCTGCCGCAAAGTCTGATGTTGCAGTGTTTTCAGGCATACGCAATACGTATTTAGCGCAAAAGTGTTTGGAGCATGGGCTGAGCTACCACGTAATGATGAATGATAGTGAGATTGCATCAAAAAATGCCGTGCCAACATCTGAAGGTGTGATTGCGTATCTTGTGGCAAATCGCAATATGACAATTGCGGATAGTCGTGTACTGGTAATTGGCTATGGCGTATGCGGTGGCGATTTATCGCGGCGGCTGGCGGGTCTGGATGCTAACATTTATGCCCTTGTGCGCAATCGAGAGAAAGAGATGATGGCCAGTGCCGATGGCGTTACACCTATATATCTGCATGGACTATTTGAGCATAATTTCGATGTAATTGTGAACACAGTGCCGCAGACCGTGCTTACGGATGAGATGCTACTGCGGCTGGGCGGCGAGGTATTGTTATTAGATATTGCATCTGCGCCATATGGCTTTAATATGACACTGGCGCAGAGCATAAATGAGAAATCAGCACTGCTGCCGGGCATACCGGGCAAACACGCGGTGAGGACATCAGGGGAGATACTGGGCGGCTACATAGACGCAATTTTAAGGGGGAGATGATATGACATTAAATGGAAAGAAAATAGGCTTTGGTATAACAGCGTCCTTTTGCACCCTGCCAGATATATTGGAGCCGCTGCGTCAATTAGTGGCCGAAGGAGCAGATGTTTATCCCGTGGTATCGGATGAGGTATTAAACAACAGCTCGCGCTTTCACGATAAGGATGAATTTTTGAACGAGGTGCGTGAAATCACAGGAAGAGATGTGATATCAACAATTGCAGCGGCAGAAACACTGGGTCCACAAAATCCAATGGATATTATGATAATTGCCCCCGCAACCGGCAATACAATGGCAAAGATGGTGCATGGCATATGGGATACGCCGGTTTTGCTGGCGGCCAAGGCTACGCTGCGCAATGGTATACCGGTGTTGATATCAATGTTTACAAATGATGCGCTTGGAATTAATGGCGTGAATATTATGCGACTTTACAACATGAAGAATGTGTATTTTGTGCCGTTTGGACAGGATGACCCCATACGCAAACCAACCAGCATGACATCAGACCTTGAGCAACTGGTGGAATCTGCTCTTCATGCTCTTGAGGGCAAGCAAATTCAGCCTGCAATAACAGCGGTGATGATATGACACGACATATGTTCGCCGGGGCCTTAACCCCAACAGGCTTTACAGACTTTTTTGACCATATAATGCCCGTGCAATCTGCACGGGCACGATATTTCTTAAAAGGCTCATCGGGTGGCGGCAAAGGCACCTTTATGAAGCGTGTGGCGGATGCATTGACTCATCGCGACCATAGCATTGAGCTATTTCATTGCGCAAACGATGCCAAAAGTTTAGATGCCATTGCCGTTGCAGATTTGGGCCTATGCATAATGGATGCAACAGCCCCACACAGCCGTGACCCGCAAATACCAGCCCTAACCGATAATATTATAGACTTTGCACAATTCTTGGATAAAGGCAAGTTGGCAAACCATAAATCAACAATAGAAAATCTACTTGCTGACAAAGGTGTGCTAATGCGCAAAGCCATGGAATACTTCGCCGCTGTGGGCAAAATCAATGAGGCCGAAAAAATAGCGGCCGAAACCGCTTTGATACCCGCAAAACTAGGAAATATAGCCCAAAACATCCTCCGTAGGGGCGAGCTAAGCTCGCCTGCGTCAAACAGATGTCTATTCCTTTCCGCCATAACCCCCGACGGCCCGATTTCTCTGGCTGATGATGCCTTCACTAATTGCCGCGTCTGCACCATAAACACCGAAGAGCAAATTGGCACAAGCCGCCTGCTGCAAATGATACAGCAAGCCGCCAACGCCCAGGGTATTCATACCGAAAGCTTTTACAGTCCAATAGACTCCACCCAAATAGAGTATCTGCACCTACCCACTGAAAAGCAGGTATATGTGGCAACTGGCGGCATCTTCGGCTACCGCGGCAAAGTGGATGAGAGCATAGACCTTTCGCCCTGTATCAACCCCGCTATGTTTAACCGCATAAAAATATCCATGGAGCCTGATAACGAGCTGATATACGCCCTTATAGAGCAAACTACAGAGACACTACACGCCGCAAAATCTCTCCACAGCAAAATAGAAGAAATATATATCCAGGCCATGGATTTTGACCGTGTTAATGAATTCACTGAAAATTTTCTCTTGACATTGTAATTCATGTATTATACAATAGTTGTATATTACATCTATTGGAGGAATACCAATGTCAACTATTGAGTCACATAAAGAATTACGAGAGCTGATGCGCCAGCTGGAACGAAAAACCGGTACACTAAATAATTTGCAAATGGCCTGCTGCAACATCACATTGGCCCAATGTCATGCGCTGGTAGAAGTTGGTCGCGCCGGGCATATATCGCTGGTGGAGCTTTCGGATGCCCTAGGGCTGGATACCAGCACCATCAGCCGCACTGTTAATCATTTGGTAAGTTCCGGTGCAGTTAACCGTGAAACAGACCCCGCCAACCGCCGCTATGTCATAATATCTTTGACAGATGATGGCCAGAAGATATTCGATGGCATTGAGGCTGGTATGGGCCTTTATTACAAGCAAATTTTACAAAAAATACCACAAGATAAGCAGGCACAAGTGCTTGACGCTGTGCAAACCCTGCTAAATGCATTGGAAGAGGTGAAGATATGAGTACAAATATCAGAGAAATAGTAAGAGAACAATACGGCAAGCTTGCTGGGCAGTCCTGCTGCGGAAGCAACCATGGCATAACAGACACAGCAGTGAACTATGCGAACATGGAGCTTTCCGTACTGCCCCAAGAAGCCGTGCAGGCTTCCCTGGGCTGCGCAAATCCCGTTGTATTTGCGCAAATCAAGCTCGGAGAAACTGTTCTTGACCTTGGCAGCGGTGGTGGCATGGATGTTTTGGCGGCCTCACGATTGGTTGGTAGAACAGGCAAAGTATATGGGCTGGATATGACGGATGAGATGCTAAGCTTAGCCAATAGCAATAGAACAAAGATGGGTGCGGATAATGTGGAATTTATCAAAGGCTACATTGAGGATATTCCACTGCCGGATAATTCTATTAACGCAATTATTTCCAATTGTGTTATCAATCTATCACAGGATAAGCCAAAGGCATTAGCCGAGGCATATCGCGTTCTCAAGCCGGGTGGTCGCTTGCGTATTGCCGATATGGTGTGCTTGAAAGAAATTGCATCCGAGCTGCGCAAAAGCGCGGAAATGTGGTGCGGCTGCCTGGCTGGCACAATTACAGTTGCAGAATACGAGGCAATATTGCAAAGTGCTGGTTTTGCAAACATAAATATTGAGATTGCGCATGTGTACACCAAAGAAACTATTGGCATCAATGCTGATTTGGGCGATGTGGATGGGGCCTTTGCAGGTGCGTTAATAAGTGCAGGCAAATAAAAAGTATCAGAAACGCTTTAGCTGTGAGAATACTTCATTTTCATGTCTAAAAATATCACAATTTGACAAAAAATGTTATTGACATTTTGGGGAAAGTAGCATATAATATTAGTGGATTAACTTGTGAGGGATTAACAATGCGTTGGCTTCGCCAGTAAGGTTAGTGCAACTAACCGAGAAATCGTCTTGCCCGGGGTTAATCTTTTTTTGTCTATTTTTGAGAAAAATTGTATACTATGTAGTCAACAAGTTTTTGGGAATACTTATACCTTAAGGAGTTTCCTAGTTGCGTTGTATAGCAGTAGCTTCCATTTTCCTTAATCCTTTTACTTCTCACAAACTCATTGAAAGTATGCATGTTGAATTCCAATGTTGTGTTATTATTCAATCTAAGAGATTCCCGTACCATATTTACAACATCTTTTGCCATATATGGATGTGTAATGTTAGCATCCTTTGGGACTTCAATCAAGCGAGCTTTCTCTTCTGCATCATCGGTAAATTTGAAGCTAACATCAGCTTCTTTAGACTTTTTTGTAACTGAAAGTTTAATTGTTTGTGTTATAACTTCGCCTGCATTGTTATCATATAGCTCCTTCTCAAGTCCAGATAAATGGAGCAGGCTAGCAGGGTTTAGTAAGAGGGGTGAATTAACTTCATTATGCATATTTGACAGGGCAACAAAAGCTGTGATTTGGTTATTCAGTCTATACTCCGGGAAATGCCTCTCCATAAATTTCACAAGACTGTAAACGCAAAACTGAAATAGTGTTGCAAATTTGAAATCGTAGTCAGGTAAAATATTATGAGTTGCTTTGTTCCTTATGTTGCGAACCATGTTGAGGTTAGTTTTCGTGTGGTCGGTAGTGCTCGTAAACACGCTTTCTATGCACTCAGCCAAGCCTAGCGTCTGGCTAGGGTTATGTTTGAAGTTAATTGCATCAATAGAGTTTTCCCTCCTGATAATAAAGGCTTTTAAAGCCAGCTCCCAAGCATTGCATATGAAAAAGCAAAATCCCTCTGTCCTATACTTAATGGTTGGCTTATTGATTATCTCTAAAGCCATCAAATAAGCTTCTTCACATTTCTCTAAAAGCGCATATGTATAATCTTCCACATCCTTTGACAAGTCTTTGTTTAAATTTTTGCTCATTTCACTACCCCCAATTCTTTGACAATACACCAATTATAACTTCAAAGCAGCTCTATGTCAATATTATAAGATAATCATTTCCTATTATGCTTCGATAGATTTCAAATTAATCAGCACATACAATAGTATTGTAATTTTACGAATTTTTTGATAAAATATACACAACTACATGAAAACGAGGATGAGACAAATGCAAAACATCAGAAACTTTTCGATAATTGCCCACATAGACCACGGCAAGTCCACGCTGGCCGATAGGCTTATTCAAAACTCCGGCCTGCTAACCGAGCGCGAGATGCAAGCACAGGTGCTGGACAATATGGACCTGGAGCGCGAGCGCGGCATAACCATTAAGGCCCAGGCTGTGCGGCTGATATACCGCGCGAATGATGGGCAGGAATATACGCTTAACTTGATTGACACGCCAGGCCATGTAGATTTTAATTACGAGGTTAGCCGCTCGTTGGCCGCCTGCGAGGGTGCTGTGCTGGTGGTGGATGCCGCCCAGGGCGTGCAGGCGCAAACTCTGGCTAATGTGTATCTAGCCCTGGAAGAAGAGCTGGAGATTGTGCCTGTTATCAACAAGGTAGATTTGCCCGCCGCCGACCCAGAAAGGGTCATCAAACAGGTAGAAGATATCATAGGCATAGTTGCATCGGACGCACCGCTAATATCCGCCAAAACAGGGCTAAATATCGAAGATGTGTTTGAAAAAATCATTAAAGATGTGCCGCCGCCAAAAGGCTCCAAAGATGGCAGCCTGCGAGCGTTGATTTTTGATAGTCTTTTCGACCAATACAAGGGTGTTATTGTATTTATACGCGTATTTGACGGCACCCTGAAAAAGGGCGAGATAATACGCTTCATGGGAAGCGCAAAGGACTACGAGGTTATCGAAGTTGGCATGTTTGCCCCGGGTAACTTTATTGCTACGGACCAGTTATCCGCCGGCGAGGTTGGATATTTCACAGCTTCCATCAAAAATGTGGCAGATACCCTGCCAGGCGATACCGTAACCCATGCCGAAAATCCAACGGACAGGCCCTTCCCCGGTTATAAAAAAGCCACCCCTATGGTTTTTTCCTCAATATTCCCGGCGGACCGCAGCAAATATCCTGATCTTCGCGATGCGCTGGATAAGCTAATTTTGAACGATGCATCGCTGTTTTACGAGCCTGTAACATCCATGGCCCTGGGCTTTGGCTTTAATTGCGGCTTTTTGGGTCTGCTGCATCTTGAAATTATACAAGAGCAGCTGGAGCGCGAATATAACCTGGATTTGGTATGTACGGCCCCATCCGTAAACTACAGAATATACGGCACAGATGGTGTAGAGAAGCAAATATCCAATCCCGCCGACTTTCCTGAGCCAACATATATCTCCAAAATGGAAGAACCCATCGTAAAGGCCGAAATTATCCTACCCGCCGAATATATCGGCGCAATTATGGAGATTTGCCAGGGCCGTCGCGGTGTTTTCGTCTCCATGGACTACATTGAGGAAGAGCGCGCAAAAATTATATACCATCTGCCACTAAACGAGATTATCTATGACTTTTTTGATGCACTTAAATCCCGCAGCCGTGGCTATGCTTCGTTTGATTACGAGCTGATAGGTTACGAAGAATCCGCGCTGGTAAAGCTGGACACATATATCAACAAAGAAATTGTGGATGCCCTATCTTTTATCGTGCATAAAGACAGCGCGGCAGAGCGGGGTCGCAGGATTGTAGAGAAATTAAAACAAGAGATACCGCGCCACCAGTTTGAGGTTCCAATACAGGCTGGTGTTGGCTCCAAAATTGTAGCCCGCGAAACCGTGCGCGCCCTGCGCAAGGATGTAACGGCCAAATGTTACGGCGGCGATATATCGCGCAAAAAGAAGTTGCTTGAAAAGCAGAAGGAAGGCAAAAAGCGTATGAGACAGGTGGGCAATGTGGAGCTGCCGCAATCTGCGTTTATGAGTGTGTTGAAGCTGGATGAGGATTAAAACATGGATAGCATATTTAGCTTGGTGCCAAAAGATAAGCATGACATTTCCGGCATTGAGACATTAAAAACAATTGATATTGATGAAGTTACACTCATTTTGCCACAGCTACTAGAATGGATGCAAGACGGCAACTGGCCTTGCGCTGTAGAGCTGTTGGATGTTATGCCGCGCTTTCATGAGGCCCTTGTACCGCATATCAAGGATATATTTGCCACCAACGATGGCGAATGGAAATGGTTTATATTTCCATTGATTGAGAGATTTCCTATAGAAATCACCCAACTGCTGGAAATAGACATAAAGCGTATTGCGACACAACCAACTATGGACGAAATACATTCTGAAGTTGATGAAATAGCTCAGCAATTTCTTGAAAAATTCTACACGGACTTGTATGAGTGATATAATTATGATATAATACGTATATCATAAACTGCAAGGAGGGTTACTATGTTAATAAAACCATCCACATCACTTCGCAACGAATACAGCGCAATATCCGAATTTTGCAAGCAAAAGCAGGAGCCTGTTTTCTTGACCAAAAACGGCGAGGGCGATTTGGTTGTTATGAGCATTGAAACATATAGGCATCGCGAAGAAATGCTGGATTTGAGAGAAAAGCTGTTGTCAGCGGAAGCAAATAGGCTATCTGGAGCTAAAACCTATACCATAGATGAAGTAAGCGAGAAACTTCGAGGATTAATTAATGAAGGTCTATAATGTGCGTTTTTTGCAAGAGGCATTGGACGACATAGAAGAGATTATTTTATATATTGCCCGCGATAGCCAAGCTTCCGCCATGCGTATGCATGACATAATTATTGATAAAGCCAATGACTTAACCACTTTCCCAAAGCGCGGGCGGCTTGTTCCTGATAAAAAGATGAGCGAGGCCGGATATAGGATGTTGGGCATAAGGCCGTATATAGCCTTTTACCGTGTGATTGACAACGATATTTTTATTTATCGTGTTTTACATGGAACAGCCAACTTCCCATCGCTTTATGGGAAAATGGCCTTTGAAGAGGATGAAATGTATCATGACTAATACCAATTCCAAGACAAATCCTGCTTTCTGGCAAGCCCTTGACACACTTGTCGCTCAATCCGAAATTATAGTAGACAGGTCCAAGGGCAGTGCGCACCAGTGCTATCCCGATTTTATATATCCGCTGGATTATAGATATCTGCCCGACACATCGTCCATGGATGGTGATGGCATTGATGTCTGGCGTGGCTCTTTGTCATCAGATGAGGTTAGTGCAGTTATTTGCACCGTGGATTTGATGAAGCGGAATTCTGAAATAAAAATTTTGATTGGTTGCACAGAGGAAGAGGAAGTGTTGATATATAAGACACACAATGATACGGATTTCCAAAAGGGAATGCTGATTAAGAGGAGGGATACACATGAAATACGTATCAACAAATGAATTAGAGTTTTTTGACTGCTACTCAGTTCATGACAGGCATGTTGTAGCAGCTGAAGCCAATTGGCAGGGCAGAAACTTTATTTTGCGTACGAATGGAATTATAGTTATGGCAAGAAACACGCAAAATACACAAGGAAAAGATGTACGCGCAGGAGATGCCACATTTATTTTTGAAAATGCTCGTATAGAGAGCATTATTTTGGATGGTCACGGAATGCCTTATCTAAGCAAAGATGACCGTGAAGAACCGGTATGGGTAGAAGCTCAGCCCGCACCACCAGAGCATTATGATGATTTAATAAGCATAATTTACAACACTCGCATGATTTATATGAAACAACTAACAAACGAAGAGCCAGAGGATAACAGAATGTACATCGGTCTTTGGTTTGAAACCAATCCAAGATATGTTGTAACCCTCTCTTTTGAAGAAGTATCAGTATTTTGGGACGAATTTTTAGAAGATGCCTGGCCTGAACCTTGGGATTGGAAGGATTTTGAATAGCCCTAAGTGCATAGGGGGTAAAATTGAAATTTATAGCAATTGATGAGCTTAACCATTTTGATTATCATGATGCCGCGATAACTGCCATAGATTGGCATGGCGGAGATTTTGTGTGGCGGCTGGAAGCAGTTAATGCCACAACGGAAAATAGTCAAAATAGTTACCCAAAACATATGTGCATAAGCAATGCTGAAATTATCTTTAACAATGCTCGCATAGAGAGCATTGTTTTTAATGCCTACAAATCTACATACAAACCCCTTGGCGGCGTTGAAGTTGTCACAGAATCAGTAAGCGCCAGGGCAGCTGCGCCAGAAGAATATGATAAGATTCTAAACAAAACCGCAAATTCTTTTAACTATATTTATCACATGGAATATGATAAATACATAAAAGCGGCAGATGGCAGATTTTCCACCTGTTTTGATATTGGCGGCAGTGATGATGGCATGGGCTATGTTATCACCATTTCATTTTCGCAGGCTATCGTATCATGGGATGAGTATTCCGGCGAGGCATGGTACGAGCATCCTAAATGGAAAAAGCAAGAGGAAGGTGAATGACACCTCTTATGAGAAAATTGTTGATGAATGGGCTGTTTATTGGGATCATAGCTATACTTTCGGCCTGCGGACAAACGCCGGGGTATGATGAGATTGAGGTAGTTGAAAACGATATTGCAATTGCCGTGCCGTCTCCTTCGCCAAGTCCTATCCCTAGCCCTACACCTATGCCTACACTAGAACCCATACCGGAGCTACCACCAGTACACGAAAGTCTGGCTCCAATCGGCCAGACCTTTTACGCCGGTGATGGCAACAGCTCTTTTATACTTGAAGACGGCAGCCTGTGGGGTTGGGGAGAGAATCGGCGCGGCGAACTTGCAGATGGCACCACCGAAGCGCGCGAAGAGCCCATACATATTATGGATAATGTGGTTAGCGCAAGGGTGGGCTGGGGTACATCAATGGCCCTTAGAACCGATGGCAACCTATGGTCTTGGAGCAACCACGGCGAACCAGAGCAAATTATGGATGATGTAGTATATGCAAACTGGATTCTTGCCCACAGGGCTGATGGCAGCCTGTGGGATTGGAACTTTCACTGGCATTGGCATGAAGAACCCGAGCATATTGCGGATGATGTGACTGCATTTTCAATGGGCGGCCTAAGCATAATGACAATACGGTCAGATGGAAGCCTTTGGGGTCAAACCAGATGGGGCGGCAGAAACTGGCATGGAGAGCTTGGTGACGGCACCATGGAAGAAGAGCGCCTTAGCCCTGTGCATATTATGGATGATGTTGCCTATGTTTCTGCCGGTGGTTTTCATACCGCTGCAATTACCAGCGATGGGAGCTTGTGGGTATGGGGCTCAAATGAAACCGGTCAGCTTGGCAGCACGATAACTTGGCCGCCGCAGCCCAGCCCTGTATGGGTGATGGATGATGTTATAGCTGTTTCTGCCGGCAGTGTGGGTGGAAGTGGCGCAGGCTTTGGCGGAAATACGGTTGTTATTAGAGATGATGGAAGTCTTTGGGGTTGGGGTGCTGGTTTAAATTCGGGCCTTGCGCCGGAGCACGGCCTTGTTAGCATGGATTGGTATAACCCAACGCCGCAAAAGATGCTGGATAATGCCGTGCAAATCTTCAGAGGGCCGGATATGATTATGGCGCTATCATCCAATGGCGAACTATGGAATTTGAAGGGCGATATAGCGCTTATAGCAGAAAATGTGGCAGCGGCAGATATCGGCTTTAACCATATGCTGGTTTTAATGACTGATGGTAGCCTGTGGCGCTGGGAAAGAGATGTGTGGAGATGGCCGTTTAACATAGTGATTGATGGAGATAGCCCGGTGCATATTATGGATGGAGTGTTGATGCCATGATGATGGCGCATACGTGTCGGAGAAGGTGAAGGGAAATGATGTATCCTATGAGGAGATTACGGGAAGCCGGATTGCTTATCATTGTAGCTGCACTTGCAGCTTGCGGGCAAGTGGCAGAATATAGCGAGATAAGTTATGAATTTTATACGAATGAAGCGAGCTATGACCAGTATACACATGCCTATGCTCTCGAAGCACCTAGTGCAAGTGCTAGCCAAACACCCATCCCTTATTCCATAGTTCCGCTTGAATTCTTTTCGTTAGAAGAGTTTCTTTATGCATACAGAATAGTAAGGGAAGGTAATGCCGTCGGAAATTTCGCGAGAATGGCGACTGATTTAGATTTCCTATCAGTAGTAGAGTTACCTTTATTGGTGAATTTTCCAGAAACACATCAGCTTGATTATATAACCGTATTCAGAGAAGCTGTATGGGTACACTATGCTCCTAAAGAGGCTTTGGTTTCTGAGGAAGCAAGATGGAATTCGGCGGCAAACCAAGAGAATTTTACTTTATGGATTTCCCGGTGGGACTCAGAGTCTCCAATGAGTGATGTTATGCAGCAAGATAATATCGCCAATGAGGACTTGATTGATGGGAGACATTTCAGTGATATAACGGGGAGTATTTATTGGGCGCATGGTCGCGAGCTTTTGATTTTGTTACTACCAAATCAACTTTATGCCACATCCCCCTACGACCTCCCCCTAACCCAAACCACCACCATAGACCTACGCGATGAAGCTCTAGTCGATTACCTAATCGGAGAGCTATTTCAACTAACCTTCAACCTAGGCTTTGCATCATCCGACTTCCCCACAATATCAATACCCGCCAATGCAAACATCCACAGCTTCATAACAACCAACCATGAAAATATACCAATAGACAACCCAACAAGAAGAGGTCATGATTTTCTTGGCTGGTATCTTGATGCCGGTTTTACAATACCGCTATCAAGGATATTATCTCCAATGCCAGCCAATGATGCTACGTTATATGCTAAATGGGAGTACTGAAAACGCCATGAGAACATTAACCCCCCTTTCAATATACATACACATACCCTTTTGCCGGTCGCGGTGTATTTACTGCGACTTTTTGTCGTTTTGCGGGAAGGATGAGCTAATGGGGCCGTATGTGGATGCAGTTTGCGCCGATATCACAAGCTCTGCGCCTAAATTTACCGATTATGAGGTTGTGAGCATATTTTTTGGCGGTGGTACGCCTACATTGCTGTCTACCGTAGATTTCGAGATTATGCTCGGTGCTATCTCGCAAAATTACCTGCTTGCAAAAGATGTATCTGTTACAACGGAGTCAAACCCAGAAACCGTAGATTTTGCATACCTAGCACAACTGCGCAAAATGGGCTTTAATCGCATTAGCTTTGGTGTACAGAGCTTTGATGACCGTCTGCTGACGGCCATTGGGCGTATGCATACAGCTGCCAAGGCCGTGGAAGCCGTAAATTTGGCTGCTGAAGCGGGCTTTGGCGATATTAATGTAGATTTGATGTATGCCCTACCACATCAGAGCATTGCTGATTTTGTATCAACACTGGAAATTGCTGCAAAACTGCCCATCACACATATTTCTTGCTATGCGTTGACGGTGGAAGATGGTACGCCATTAACGGGCGAGCAAAGCTCGCCCTTACGAGATGCCATGCCTGGGGATGATGTAGATAGGCAGATGTATCACATGGCGCGTGAGATGCTTGCCGCGCAAGGCTTTGAGCATTACGAAATATCAAATTGGGCGCGGCCGGGGTATGCCTGCCGGCATAATGTAGGATACTGGACGCACCGGCAGTATATAGGATTTGGCGTGGGTGCGCATGGATTCGTAAAAAATCGGCGTATATGCAGGACAGATGACCTAGAGGCGTATATTGGCAGAAATTTTACAGGGCATATATTGGAAGAGCTAGATAACGCGGCAGAAATGGCAGAATTTATGATGCTTGGGCTGCGTATGGTGGGTGGTATTGATGCAATGGAATTTGAAAAGCGGTTTGGCTGCAATATTTATGATATTTTCGGTGAGCAATTGAAGGGCTTTGTAGCACAGGGCCTACTTTATACAGATGGCGGGAAAATTGCGCTTACACCGCAAGGGATTGATTTATCAAATACAGTATTTGCAGAATTTTTGTAGAAATCTATATATTTCGAAAGGGTGGGTGGGTGTGAATGAACCTAAACAAAAGAGCTATACTTGGAATATTAATTGCGCTTATACTTGCTTTTGGCATTTTTAGTGGTTGCTCAAATCAAAATACACACAGCGCAGAAGAATCTATCTCAATTTTATTCGTTGGAAACAGCCATGTACGCACAGGTAATGTACCGGGGCAATTGCAAGCACTTGCAAGCTTACACGGTATTGAAATGATGGTTGTAGACGTTTCAATAAATGGTTCAGGTTTAGATGGTGCGCTTAAAGATAATGCCATAAGAGAAATGCAAAACAGACACTTTGATTATGTTGTTATGCAGCAACCCGCAGGGCGTGGCGGCAGGATAACAGCCGATGTTGATGGTTTTTTTAGCAATATCAGAATTTTTACTGAGATAGTAAGGGAAAATAAGGCAACACCTGTACTGTATAGCCCTATGTGGATGGGTGTAGATGGACGTCCTGATGAGGAATTTCATAGTATTTCTTCAGAAATGTTCAAACAAGCCGCCTATGAAAATGACGCTATTTTAGTGGATGTTGGTGGTGCTTGGATTTACGCATTCAGGACTATTCCCGAGATTTCTCTTTATGCTAGAGATGGGATGCACGCAAACAATGCTGGTGCCTTTCTAGCCGCTAATGTGTTTATGGCTACATTGTTTGATTTGGATATTGAAAATATTCCTACAGGTAATGTAATCGACAATATACCAATGTTAAATATCATAACCCTTATAGGGCTTGCGGCTATAATATTTACCATTTTCTATCGTCTTGTTAAAAAACAGCCTCTGCAGATAGTAAAGCTGCTTTTAGCGGCGTTTTTACTTGTGATATTTCAAGTAATGAGCTTCTTTCCCCATGTGTTTCTGTTTGCAGAAGCAAGCAATCGCCTTTTGCTATTACACGCAATAGCCTTCACTCTTTTGGGCGTGACAATTTACTCCGCCTATCGTGTTATACGAATTAGATTTGCAGAAAAGCAATCGTGGGGTGTGGCAAAGAAATATATCTTTTGCATTCTTGTTTGCGGCATTATCTATGGTTTAACCTTTGTTCCGTTTCTAGAGCTGCGCTTGCCCTTATATAGAGGTAGTGATGCTCTTGCGCTCGCACAAGCTGCATGGGATTTTGTTCATCTTCCCTAAACAATATCAAGCTGCATCATTTTTACACTTGCACAGAAAGTGCTTTTGTGGTACACTTATACATAGCAGGAAAAAGGATTGGGGGGGATTATTTTGTTAACGTCTATGCATTACTACACTCATTATCGCAACTATATGGCGCGCACCCATGGGGCCGCCAAAACCCCCATGTCCCGCGCGTGGCCTGCGGATATTGTTGGGCCACCCGCAGAGCGTGTAGCACCCGGCAGTGCTGTGTTGCTTAACAAGGCGCAAAACAGCCGTGTGCTGGAATATGCCAGGGGGCTTTCTACAAGCATCGTAGGGTTAAAGGATGCTGCAAAAATGTTTTTGTATGATATGCATTTAATAGACCGTGGCGGCATGATGGCATTTGAAAGCCACCTGCAATGGGTTGAGGAAGATTTGCGAAATTTCATCAGTTCTTACAATAATATCCAGCATATCACACATAACTACGACCACAGCCAGGAATTGTCACATTTTGCGCAGAATATGCGCGTATTTACGGACCAGCGTAGCCAAATTCTTTCGCATTTGGGCGTGATAAGTTACGATGACGATAGCCTTACATACCACGGCATGGGCACCACGGGCACCAAAGAGGCTGCTAAAAACGCTGTGGATACATTTAAAGGTGCATACAACGCCACGCGGGATTTTTTGATACATCCGCTGGCGCAGCATATGGAATTTAAGGGTCTGAACTATTATTACAACTATACAATTGGCAGCGAAAGCGGAAGTACCTTTGGGCTTGTTGGCTCAGGGATGCTGCTTGATGTAGCTGTGTAGAGGCGGCCTTAGGCCGCCTGCTTTATAGGAGGTTATATATGCAACATATTAAACGATACGAATTATGGCGCAACAACCCTGCCCTTGATGCTGATACAAGGGCAGAATTATTATCCATCGAAAATGATGAAAATGAAATTGCAGAGCGTTTCCACCAAGACCTGGCCTTTGGTACAGGCGGCCTGCGCGGTATTTTGGGCGCGGGCACAAACCGCATGAATGTATATACCGTGCGCCGAGCCAGCCAAGGCTTGGCAAATTATATTTTGGACAATGCCGCAGATGGTAAAGCACGTGGCGTGGTTGTTTCACACGACAGTCGCCGATATTCGCGTAAATTTGCGCTGGAAACAGCATTAATTATGGTGCAAAGCGGTATTAAAGCCTATATTTTCGAAGACTTGCGCCCCACGCCGCAACTTTCCTTCGCTATCCGGCGCTTGGGCTGCATTGCGGGTGTAATGATAACTGCAAGCCACAATCCGCCTGAATATAACGGCTACAAGGCATATTGGAGCGATGGTGGGCAGTTTGTGTACCCCCAGGATGAGGATGTAATAGCATATGTTAACAAAATTGACGACCTGGCAGGGCTTAAAGCCGCTGATGAGTCCGAGGCCATCAAATCCGGCATGTTGACCATCCTTGACAGCTCTATTGATGACGAATACATGCACGAAGTGCTGGCACAAAGCCTTAACCCTGATGCAATTGCGCAGGTTGCGGATGATTTTAATATCGTATATACGCCGCTCAACGGTGCAGGCAATGGCCCTGTATGCCGTGCGTTGCGCGAGGCGGGCTTTAAACACATTCATGTAGTGCCAGAGCAGCAAAACCCCGACCCGGATTTTACCACATTAAAATATCCAAATCCCGAAGACCCGGATGCCTTTGCGCTGGGCGTTGCGCTGGCCAAGGCCAAAAATGCTGATATTATCGTGGCAACAGACCCGGATGCCGACCGCATGGGTGCAATGGTGAAAAACCGTGCAGGAGAATATGAGCTGCTTTCCGGCAATATCGCAGGGGTATTGATTGCAGAATATATCCTATCGCAAAAGAAGCTGCCATCCAACCCCGCAGTCATCTCCACCATCGTTTCCACAAAACTAACCGAACAGATTGCAAAAGCCTACGGTGCGGCGTATTATGAGGTGTTAACTGGCTTTAAGCATATCGCCGGAAAAATACGCGAATGGGAGCAAAGCGGCGAGCATACCTATGTTTTTGGCTTTGAAGAGAGCTATGGATATCTGGCGGGCTCAACCTCTGCTCGCGACAAGGACGCAATCAGTGCTGTCATGCTTATATGCGAGATTGCTGCGCATTACAAATCCCAAGGAATGACTATCCACGATGGCATTGACGGAATATACAAAAAATACGGCTATTTCAAAGAGGCAATAAAATCTGTAACGCTTAAAGGCATGGACGGTCTAGCAAAAATACAGGCCATCATGTCTAATCTGCGCGCCAATATACCAACATCCCTGGCAGGCCAGCCCCTGACCGACTTCCGCGACTACAGCGGTGGCAAAGTGCCGGGCTTCCCGGCTTCCGATGTGCTGTATTATGTGCTGGCAGACGGCAGCTGGTTCTGTGTGCGGCCATCCGGCACAGAGCCTAAAATCAAGATATATATGGGGGTTGCAGATGATAGCGGCGCAGCGGCGCAGGCGCATTTGAATGTGTTGTTTGATGCTGTGTTTGGGTTGATTGGAGAGTTGTAGGATTTTCGCATAATATTTAATTTTGTTGGAATTTTATTAATAACACGAGAGAGGATGGTGTTTACATGGCAAAGCTTTCTGATTACAACAAGGGTCTTATTTACACAGAAATTGAAGGATGCATAGACTGCAACAAGTGTATACATGAATGCCCCATACTTAAATCCAATGTTTCTGTATACGATACCAAAGGAGACATGAAGCTGTGTGTAGACCAGGACGAGTGCATACTTTGCGGTACATGCATAGATACCTGCACACATAATGTGCGCCATTTTAAAGACGACTGCGATACTTTTTTAGATGATTTAAAGCGCGGAAAGGATATTTCATTAATCATAGCGCCCGCTTTTTATCTAAACTACCCGGATATTTGCAAAAAAGTTTTTGGATATCTAAAAAGTCTTGGTGTTAAGAATTTTTATTCAGTTAGCTTTGGCGCAGATATAACCTCGTGGGGATATTTCAATTACATCACTAATAAAAAGTCTACAGGCAATTTATCGCAACCATGCCCATCTATTGCCATGCATATTGAAAAGCATCTTCCGCAGCTTTTGCCAAGCCTGATACCGGTGCAAAGCCCGATGATGTGTACTGCTATATATCTTAAAAAATATAAAGGCATAAAGGGAGATTTGGCTTTTTTAAGTCCTTGCATCGCCAAAAAACATGAAATAGAATCTAAGCGTGCAAAGGGTATGATACGCTATAATGTTACTTTTGCAAATCTCATGAAATACATCGACGAAACGGGCGTGCGCCTTGGCAGCTATCCTGATGTGGAAGACGAAATAGAATATGGAATGGGTTCGCTTTATCCAAAGCCGGGCGGCCTGCGCGAAAATGTGGAATATTACCTTGGGGCCGATGCTTTTGTTGTACAGGTTGAGGGCGAGCACGCAGCATACGATTACCTTGATTCTTTCGCAGAGCGCGTCAAAAAAGGCGATAAAACAATGCCTATACTAGTTGATATTCTAAACTGCGAAAAAGGTTGTAACCAGGGTACCGGTACCCAGTTTCGTCATGCCCGCAACGATACCATCGCTTATGAGTCTCATAAAATGAAACGCAAAAAAATGGAAGCACGCGGAGCAAATAATGAGCTTTTGGATACACCAGAAAAACGACTTGCACATCTAAATGAAATTTTTAAGGACTTGAAACTTGAAGATTTTATGTGCGAATATGATAAAAGCGAAGCTCTTAACAACCGTATTATACCTGAAAAGGAACTTAATGAAATTTATGCAAGTATGATGAAATATACAGAAGACGATAAACATATAGATTGTAGCGCATGTGGCTATAAAACCTGCCACGACTTTGCCTGCGCCATCGCTCATGATATAAATTACAAAGGCAATTGTGTATACTATGTAAAAGCAGATTTGGCTAAACGCATAGCCTATCAAGAAGATATTGACGGCTTTAAAAAAATAGGTGGTTTGCTTGCAGACCTTGCCGATGACAATTCCAAAACGGCAAATGATACCATGGTAATCAACAGTTACGTGGAAGAGGCTGTAGGAAAAGGTATTACCATGCGCGAGGCATTGGAAGAAATACAACAAGAGCTTAAAAAACTAAATACATCGTACTCCGATGTTGTAACCATTGCCCGTATGACCAACTTGCTTTCCATCAACGCCACCATAGAAGCCGCCAGAGCAGGTGATGCAGGCAGGGGCTTTGCTGTTGTTGCCGGAGAAGTTGGTGAGTTGGCAAAGAAAACCATGAAAACCGTAGACCAAAACGAAGAGAATTCTAAGGCCGTAACTCAAGTTTTAAAACGACTAATAAACAGCACAGACAGCTTCATAGGGCAAATTGACAATATTAAGCAATCCACAGGCCAGATATCTGTAAATGTGGATGAAGTACAGGACAAAACAGCAAATATACTGACTCTGATGAAAGATTTGCAAAACCAACAATACGAATAGGAGAGTTTACAGATATGATTACCACTGAAAGACTAATTTTGCGGCGTTTTGCGGCGCAGGATGAACAGGAATATGCAGATATTATGACGAATCCGAATGTATATCAATATTTAGGAACGGGGCAAGGTATACCACGAGAGATGATAGGCCGGATGATAGATTCGCATGAATCCTCGTGGGGGCATGGCCTTGGTACATATGCCGTGTTAGAACGCGAAAGCGGCAAGCTGCTGGGGCATTGCGGCTTGCGCGGCCTAGCTTGCGGCCGCAGAGAGATATTGTATGCATATGGTGAGGATGCCTGGGGCAAAGGCTATGCTACAGAGGCCGCCAGGGCGGTGTTGCAGGCACATGATGTGCGACCGCTTATAGCGGTTTCGTATCCCGAAAATCCAGCATCTATTGGCGTATTGAAGAAGCTGGGTTTTCAGCATGTTGGGCAGGAAAAGATGTTTGGCAGGGTTTTAGAGTCATTTATACTTGAGTAATGGGGATTGAGATATGTACATTGCATGTGTTTTAAGGTCTGTTCATAGGATAATCAGCTCTGTTAGAAAGGATAACGGCGAGACGTTTAGCGGAGCTTGATTCATGGGTTCGTCGGCAATATAGCGCGTGGGCATGGCTTTAACCATGCCTTGTTGGTTGTGCTGTTTTGCCGAACGAAATAGAAATTAAACTTATAGCCGCAGACGTTTTGTCCGCGGCTTTTTTGATTTCATTTTTCGGAGGAATTATCTATGAATAGACTTATATCTTTATTTGTTCTTGTTGAGGCCATCGTGGTATTGGGCTTTCAGCTGTTCGGACTTAATGTGCTATGGTCATTTGCTCAGACAAGCGATGGCATATTGAGCCTGGCCGTCATCATCGGCACCACATCGATATTTCGGGCTTTGTCATCGCTTGTACGCGGCTATATTGTGGATTCGTTTCAGAAAAAGACTACAATACTTGCAAGCCTGTGTGTATGTGGGTTTTTGTGTATTGCATGGATATTTGTCCAGACATATTTGGTTATTGCAGTGGTGGCATATATCACAATAACACTGGCGCAAGAGGTATATGAGGGCAGTTATACCGCACTGGTGGCGGAAAAACTGGGCCAAAATGACTACATCAGATACGATTCCATCAGCATCATGTCTGGTCGCGTGGTGGCTGTGGCCGGAAACTTGCTTTCGGCGATACTGATTATATTTTTACCCACGGAAGCCATCGTAATTTCGGTTACAGCAATTCTCGCGCTGGGCGTATTTGTATGCCAGAAATTTTTGCCAAAGAGCAATATCGAGACAAAGGACGAAAAGCCAAAATTCATCTGGTCTTTCGCCAAAGAAAATGTATTTGGCAGCAAAAAGGTAATAATTTTCATCGTCATCGTATTTATGCTAAACCTGGACTATGCCTTCATACCCACGCTACTGCCGCTGTATATCATCACTGCTGCAGAGCTGGCATCGCCCCTACTTTTCGGCATCATCCGCGCTAGCAACAATATCGGCGAATTTGTAGCATCCGGCGTAGTGCTAAGGTACAGCCATCTGGTATCACGGCTGGTGAAAATAGGGTTGGCGGGCAGCGCAGCAGTATTTGTGCTGCTGCCCTTCGTATACACATTTCCTATAATCGTGGTACTGGTCTTTGCTGTTTACAGCTTCTTTGATATGCTAACCCAGCCGCTATACAGCTATTTTGTATCATCATTGGCGGCTGACAAACGCGGGCGCATATTGGGCATTGTAGATAGTGTTATCCTGATGGCTTCGCCTTTTGGCATATTGTTGGGTGGGTTGCTTAGCGGGCTGGGTATGGTTGCTGTCAGTATAGGTATTGTGACAGTTTTCGCGGTTTCGCTCGTAATCGTTGCAAGTTCTAAGTCATTTGGCAAAATAGCACTTGACAAATCATAATTTCATAGATATAATTAAATATATCTATGAAATATCATGATATTCTGAAAGGAGTTTGCATATTATGGATGTTTCGTTGTTTTGGAACTCTTCTACAGATGATTTAAAACGCGGATATAGTTTTGACGCACAGCAAGGCAGATATTTCTGCCTGCTGTGCGGGCGAAGCTACGAGGGCGGCGTGATATATCCTGTAGATGATGCGCTATTTGAAGCCGAAAAGGCCATGCAGGCCCATATGGCAGCCGCGCATCCATCGATGTTTGAATACTACCTGAATATGGGCAGAGCCTACACTGGCCTATCCGCCGGGCAGGCCGAACTGGCAAGGTTATTCTACCAGGGTCACACCGACAAAGAGATTGCGAACATGACGGGTATGGGCATGTCCACAATACGCAACCAGCGGTTTGCAATACGCGAGAAATACAAGCAGGCCAAGGTGTTGGTGGCACTGACGGAGCTAATGGAAGAGCGGTTGGAGCAGACCAAGCGAAGCAAAAAGACCACAACAGAAAATGACGCGCTGGTGGACTTTCATCCAGCGGCTACAGCCATTGACACACGATATGCCATCACTGAAAATGAAAAAGCCGATGTGCTGGGGCGGTATTTTGGTGCAGATGGACAGTCTTTGATACGGCGTTTTCCAGCAAAAGAGAAGAAGAAAATTATTGTAATGCAAAAATTAATGGAAGATTTTGCTGTTGGTAAAGATTACAGCGAAAAACAGGTCAGCGAGGTTATCAGACGGTGTTTTGATGATATAGAATCTGTGCGGCGTGCGCTGATACAATATGGCTTTATGGATAGAGCTGCGGATGGCACGCGGTATTGGATAAAATAATCAAAACATGCGTCAACTTGACAAGCTTGCGCCTTTGTGTTACCATGCCATTAGGAGATACAAGCACTAATCAAGGAGGTAACGCTATGGAATATATGGTAAAAAAGCTGAAAAGCAGAAAGGTATTAATTGCGCAAATAATCATTGTGCTTTTTGCGTTTTCTGCCCTGGTTGGGCTAAGCTATATTTTGGTTCAGCGGGGTGTGCAGCAATATGTTGAAAGGACAACTTTGTCCGTTTTAGATTTTGGTGAAGCGCAGATAATATCTTCCCTTAGAGAGCCCAATACAGCCATTAATTTGATTGCGGATATATTTGAAGAAATGATTAACTCTGGATACAGCCATCAAGAGTTATACGATTTTATCAAAGAAAGAACCAGCCACATCCTATCTTACGACAACCCTTTGGTATCTGCTAAAGGCTTGTTTTCAGTGGTGCATTTAGATGGCAACTTAAATTTCTTCCTTGGCAGCGAATGGAATTTGCCAGCAGATTTTGACCCAACATTGCGGCCATGGTACGAGCAGTCAATAGCATACTCAAACGAGCGGCAGGTAATGCAAACCGCTCCTTACATTGAATATTTAACCGAAGAAAATATAATCTCTTTCATTCGCAACCTTTTTAATGAAAGTGACGAAAGAATAGGCGTTATTGGTTTTGATGTAAATGTAACACATGTTACCGATTTCATCGAAAACCGAGTTTTAGGATGGGATAGTTTTGGTGTACTATTGGATTATGATTTGTATCTTCTTGCGCATTACAATCCCAATTATATAGGGCGGCATTTGACAGATGTATCAAGCGAACTATATCAACATCTAATTGATATCGGTGCACAAGGTGTAGATTATGGAACCAGGGTGAGCAACGGCTTTGGATACGAGTACATGGCGTTTACCCGCCGCGTAAACGACAATTGGACATTTGTAATTTTGGTGCCATATTCGGTATACCACGAAAGCGCAAGCACAGTTGCTATCACCCTCGGTCAGATAAGCATGGGGTTGGCCTGTTTCATAATAGTTGTTCTGGTATTTATTGATAGACGCAGAGTTGTGGCAGAAATACGTGATTATAACAAGAGTCTGTTCTTAGCAAATATGAGTCATGAAATACGCAACCCTCTTAATGTTATACGAGGCATGACAACAATAGCACTGCGCTCGGACACCCTGGAGAAAATGCGGGATTGCCTTGTGCGTATAGAGGCATCCACATATCATTTGCTGGGTGTGGTTAACGATACGCTGGATATGTCCAAAATAGAAGCTAACAATTTTGAGCTAATAGACCTGCCATTTGATACAACATTATTTATAAACAAAATTGTCGGCTCTTCGCGGAGCCTGGCTGAAGAAAAAGGTGTGAAATTTATTTTACTGGGCGAAAAGAGCCTTCCAAGCAGACTTATCGGGGATGAGGTTAGGCTTACTCAGGTTATTATCAACCTTATCTCTAATGCAATAAAATTCACACCAACAGATGGAACCGTAACACTGAAAATACAGGTAATCAAGCCGGTTAACGACAGCTACACTCTGTATTTCGAAGTAATAGATACAGGCATAGGCATAGAAGACAATATAAAAGACAGCTTGTTTGAGGCTTTTGTTCAGGCAGATACCGGCTCCATCAAACAATATGCCGGGGCTGGACTGGGGCTGGCAATATGTAAATATATTATCACATTGATGGATGGAAATATTGGCGTAGAATCAGAGGCAGGAAAAGGCTCTACATTCTGGTTTGAGGTCAAAATGGGCGGAGAAGAATCTCCGAGTGTGGACCAGGATGGCCAAAGAAAAGAGCGCGTATATAACTGGGCCAACAAGCGCATTCTTCTTGCGGAAGATATGGAAGTTAACAAAGAAGTGGTATCCGCTCTGCTGGAAGACACAAATGTTACATTGGACTGGGCAGAAAACGGCGAAATAGCCGTGCGGATGGTAAAAGAAGCCAAAGCCCCCTACGACCTTATCCTAATGGATATGTGGATGCCCGTAATGGACGGCCTCACAGCCACAGAAGAGATAAAATCAATAGTAGGAAAATCGGTACCCATAATAGCCTTAACCGCCAATGTTATGAAGGAAGAAATAGACAAATGCAAAGCGGTGGGCATGAGCGACCACATCGGAAAGCCTGTTGATATGATGGAATTACTATCTAAACTTTCGTTCTACCTGGATTAATACTACATGCTTAATATCGACAGAAGCACCTAAAACGGGTATTCCTGTCACAAAAATCCCCATATTGTCATGATGGGCATTCTCTCTGCAACAACCCCTAGGGCCTATTTAGTGCATCCATTCCAACACCTTTTCGGTCAATTTCTCTTTTTGCCCTGCGCTTTTGCTACACAAAAGCGAGAAATTGCCTCGAAAATCTGTTGAAAGTGAGATGTTAAATAGACTATAACAGCCAGATATAATCACCGTTTTCTGCATGCCATCCAATGAGGTATAGACGAGATTGCCATTTGCTTTAGTATGTTCTCGTATTTCTCTCTAAGAACCTGTGTTCAATAATGGTTTGCACGAATTTTCGAGCCTGATTTTTCGCCAATCAAGGAGAGTAAGTCTGCCGTGCGCCCAAAGGCGCACAAGGATTTGCTCGACCTTAGCGGTTTGCTACGCAAACTGGGCGAAGCCCACTTTCGCGTAGCGAAAGCGCAGGGAGTGGCGAAAAATCAGCCGAAAAGACGTGCAACAGCTTATTGAACGCAGGTTCTAAGTAAAGCAATGTCCTTTTCTTGTGATATCTCATCCATTTTCATGGAATAACCGGGCATGGAATGTGGCTTTTCCTCAAGTTTCATGTTCATATTATCAATCTCCTTGTTATATCATCGTGAGACAGCCCCAAATCAAGACAGCCACACTTTTCCAAGCTTTCGGGCATTATTTTGCGATTAGGTTTGCGCTTGATATGAAGCAGACGGATGATATCATCAACCATCAAGTCATCGTACATTTCAAATCCAAGCCATTTTCCATCATGGTATGTGTGTGCCTCATCATAAACTTTGCAAGTTGCCTTACCAAAGGATTCTCTCTGTTGATCAAACTTTTCTCGCTCATCTTTGCCCAGCACAACGCACGTTATAAAGTAACCTTCGCGAATACTAAACGTAACCAGCGTTTTACCGCCACGCCGAAAACGTAAATCGTTATAATATTTGTGATTTGGATTGCCCTCGGCCCACACTTCATCCATGACATAGTAAAAGCGAATATATCCGGCTAGCTTTTCCCATGCAGTGCTGGCTTCTCCCAGCATTTCCTTGACTTGCTCATAAGATTTGATTGGTCTGTCCATTATTTATCGCCTCTTCCTTAGAACCTATTTACCATCTCCATTCCGTCGCCTTTTCGGCTTATTTTCCGTTTGGACTGCGTCAAGGCCTCCTAGCAAAAGCTTTGGCTTTGCGTCGTCGGCCTTTCCTTGCCAAACGAAAAAACGCTCGAAAAATCGACAAAAGCGAGATGGTAAATAGGTTCTTATAAAAAATTATTCCTTTACCGGAATCCATAGTTCACAAACACCGTTTTCGTCAAAAGATTCAAAATAAAAAGGGAACTCTAAGTCGATGGCACCACCTCCCATAGACGGGATTTCTTTTTCAAAAAATGCAAAAAATTCATACCACGTAGCAAGTATTGATGCGCCATCCGGCACGATAGTTGCAGCGAAACGCTTGGCAGGCACCCTCTTACAGATTGCCCCTTCGGTAGCCGGGGTTTGGCCTGTGGCTTCAACGCCAAGAAGATAGGTCATAGCACCTTCTTTTGTTGCCCAAGAAAGAAAATATAAATGGTCTGAAACAGACCGCAGCTTGCTCTCATACTTTTGTCTAAGCATTGCACAGTCTTTTTCCAGGGTTGCTTCACTTGTCTCTACAGAATAGCCTGAAATATAAAAAGTCTCTTTGTTTTCAAACCTAATGTTCATATTAATTAGCTCCTTTTTATTGGAATATACACATCTTGCTGGTATCGGTTTAGATCTATTGCAATATCCCACGGCAAAATTTCCTCAATCATTTCTGCACCGGTTGTGACCTCAAAATCCTCATTCATATTAATCCAGTCTCGCAATAAAACAAATGTATCATCCATATCTTCCATGAACGAACTGGATACGGCATACAATCCGCCTTGAAAATGCTCATCCACATACGGTGTTTGATTTTCATAATCATGAGGCGCTTTCACCATCATTACCCATTCGCCGTTACCTTCTTTGCGATAAAAACAATTATGAAAGCCCGGATTGGGATTAAAGCCATAGCATTCAAATAGATTCTGCATTTTGTCCAAGTCCAAGGTTTCTATCTGTCCTGTTTTCAACCGCGAAGTCAGCATACGCATAGGCGGCAATCGGATAATTCGTACATCATGCAGTTTTAATGCTTTGCGACTTATCTCAGAGAGTCTTTCAAATGTAACGGGTTCACTCTCCTCTGCAACCAAAAGGCGTTTTTCTGTTTCTTCGTAAAGCAACGTTATTGCCGATATTTTTTTGACCCCACTAATCAACATTTTGTACAAAAAATCATCCACAAGCCGCCTTAGCTCGGATAATGCCGTAATTTCAACATCCAGCGCATCTAATTTATCCACAAAAGACCGTATCAGCATTGACATGCTTTCGCTTTCAAATATGTCAACTATATTCTTTATCGGAATTTGAAGCTTGCGCAAAACAATGATTTGTCTCAATCTTTCCAGTGCGGCCTCATCGTAATATCTCTGCGCCTTATTTTCGGGATGTTTGCTCCATAGCAGCCCCTTTTCCTCATAATATCTCAATGTCCTACTGGAAATACCAAATGCTTCCACAACTTCATTTATCCTAACCAGCTCCAAGAAATCACCCCCCACAATTTCATTATACAGGTTGACGCAGGGTCAATGTCAAGTGTAATAATTATAAAAAACACCATCCCGACAAAGCCGCCGTGATGGTGTTTTTTATATGAACCTCATTCCAGGGGTTTTGGCTCGCCAAAACCGCTTCGCAAGCAGGGAAAAGATGGCCATCTTTCCCGCTCGCGGCTTGATAGGGTTGCACCCTATGACCTGCTCGACCACCTCAAAAGAGAGGTAGTCGTTAAGCCGGCGAAGCCGGCTGCTTAGATAATTTGACATCAGTTCAATCTGCACTTTGATATATTTTGCACCCTATGTTTCCAGATTGTTGGCTAGCCTTTTCACTTCAGCTAGCCAGCCCAAGATATCTCCATCTGGGTCACTTTCTCTTAATAGCTCCAGACTCATGCCAGAAACCGCTTCTCTGTTTAATTTTGCTTTTACATTACCTTTATTGGAAAATTTCATACCCTTTTCTTTCATAATGTTTGAAACCGCCAAAGGGACATCTGTCGAATTTTCAATTTTAACAGATAGTCCGAACACTTCTTCGACTGCTTTGGGATGAAGATAATTTTCAATCGTTCGCTTTGATGTAAGTCTTGCACTTGACTGTGTACCGCGCTGATTGACCGTATCGCAAAATTCTTGATATTTGCCATCACCATCTTTATCGTAGATGTGATATTCTATAATATTGAGTTTTGCGAGGTAATTGCAATTAACCCAATGCTGCAATGACTCACCTCCCAACGAGATTATCGAAACATTTTCTGTGACTCTTATGCTCATGATGTCATTATTTTCGGAGTGTAGCTTATCGCTAAGAGTCTCAAAAAACGCCACATCATGAGGGCCTTCAACGCAAAGTATAACCTTAACCTTCTCGGGGTTAATAACCTCATTTGTAATGTTCGGATGCACACCCAAAGTATTTGCAATACCGTCAAGAAATGAATTTTCATCTTCGCGGGAAGAGGAAAGAACAGACCGAATTGAATCCGCCATAACCACATGCCTTAAACTTTTCCGAGGAAGTAATCCAGCTAGTCCAGGCACATGAGTAGTCAATATAACTTGACATAATGGATTTTCGGTCATTTTCAAAAATGTTTCCACAACAATTTTCTGAAAATCAGGGTGCTGAGAAGTCTCAGGCTCTTCAACGGCGTATATAATACCATTATTTTCTTCAAAATCATCTTCACTCTCAATGTCTGCTCTGAAGAAACTAAAAAGTACCAACCTCCTCACTCCGCTCCCTCTTTTGTTAATGGGGATGGAATCGTTTCCGAGCATCGAAAAGGCTGCAAAAGCCTTAGCCCAATCTGGGTCTTTTGTAAAATTCGGAGATAACTGTGACGCAATTTCCGAATCAAACTCACTCAACTTTTCTATAGTTTTAGCTGCAACAGTCTCTACATAGTTCGCAACTGTGGCGCTAATCTTCTCCAGTTCAGCAATCTGGTTATTTAGTGCCTTTTTTACTGCTAACTTGATAGGGTCTTGAGCTTCTTTATCTGCGTCCGTACTGGGCCTGTCCGCCTTGAACAATGCATATCTAGGTAGAAGTTTCTGTATTTTGTCCCAGATATTCTTTGCTTCCTCTTTATCTAATGGCACAAGCTGCTCTGTCAATACTAAACCTTCTCCAACATGATTCCAGAGTGCTTTTCTCATTTCATTGTTCACAGTCAAATTGACACTTCCTTCTAGTCCACAATCCTTAATCAACTTCTTTAATTCACTGTTCTTTTTTGACAATAAATCAGAAAAGCCATTATTGGAAGGATGGTTGGCTCGCAAGAAGATAGATTGTTTCCCTTTGGCGTCAAATTGTTTATGTATCTCTAAATATCCGTCTCCGTTAAGCAGATACTCGCTCTCAAATGATGTTGATACAGTTTCATCTAAAATAATTTGTTCTGGAAGGTCAGAAAATACACAGCATATTAAAGTCGCTTCGCTGTCTCTACAATGGACACATCTATCCAAGGCCTCGAACTTGAATTCCTTATCATTGAAAAATGTATTTAATGCTTCAAGGAAAGATGATTTACCGACATCATTTCTGCCTATAAAAGCAGTTATTGATTCAAAGTCTACAGTTACTGGCTCTTTGAAGCCACGATAATTTTCAAGCAACACTTTTTCTAGCTTCATTTTAATGACCCCCCTGCTCCCATTTTGCATGTAAGGTAAAATAATATAATTCTCACCGTTGCAATAATCATAACATAAAATTTGCTAAACTTCTACATAAAATTTGGTTTAAGCAGCACTAGTGTCATTTTTACAAAAACCCATAGACTCACCAGGGGCCTGAACCAAGCCTATGGGGGTTTTTAATTCAAACAAAAATACGAACACCTCGCCAACCATCATGGGTTGAGGAGTGTTCGTATTTGTTCCTAATATCAGGGGTTGAGGGAATCGAACCCCCACTAACGGTTTTGGAGACCGGTGTCATGCCACTTGACCAAACCCCTGCATCAAACATATATACATCGAAGGATATTATACCAAAGATGCGCCTCGGTGTCAAGTAAAATTTCTTAATTGGTCATGGTGGCTATAGAGCGTTCATTTGAATGAAGTTTCAGGCTTTATGCAAGTCTTCTTTTGACTTTATGTTTTTACTACTCATCAAGATAACGGTTGTCGAAATAGCAATCATCAGCACGAATGCAATTAAAGTTGCCGCCCAATTGGTGGGGAGAACTATGAAAGCCATCATAAATGCATTAAACAATGTATGATGTAGTACAGTTAAAAACACGCCGCCCCTACCAGCCTTGCAAAGGATTGCCCCATAGAAAAACCTCATTCCTATGTTGCAAAAAATATACATCCATATATGCCAGTTTTGCATATCCGTTTTAATAGCATCTCTTTCGTGGGCGCTAAATGTTTTTGGCATATTTACTCTCCCTTATTTATCATATCTAAGTCAAGAAGTTTTTAAGTATATTAGACCTGCTCCAAAACTTCCTTTGCGAGCCAGAAAATTGCAATGGCTCAAGCAGTTTTCTGTGAGCTTTTTCGGAGTTTTGGAACAGGTATATTTCAGACTTGTCATAAATGTGGATAGGCCATCGTATATTAGTAAAAAAGTGAGGGATTGGGATGAATAGAGAACATATGGATATGCGCAGGCGGCAGGTTTTGGGGCTGATAATGGGGGTTGTGATTGCGTATGCCATCACAGCTATTGTATTTATTGCCACGGCGGTGGCTATTACATATACGTCGCTGCCGGAGAGCACGGTGCCGATAATTGTAATGGCAACATGTGTAGCAGCGGTAATTGTAGCGGGATTTGACGCATCTCGCAAGGCCAATAGGCGCGGCTGGATGTGGGGTATGGCAGCCGGCGGGCTGTATGCGCTGATATTGATATGCATCATCATTTGGATATCGGGCGGGTTTGTAATGGATGGACGCAAGGTTATTTTGACGCTGCTTTCTGTGGTTGGCGGCGGCATTGGCGGGGCAGTTGGGATAAATTTTAAGAGGCATTAGCCGCGGAATAAGCAGGAGAGCGGAAAACCCCGTACGGTATGATACATACCCATACCGTACGGGGTTTAGTTATCTTTGGTATTATTCTGCGCTCAAAAGATGTTGCACGTATTCTACGGAAGCCTCAAAACGCCTTGCTATTTCTTCTACGGAAAGCCCTTGCGCCCAAAACCGCTTTGCCACGATTTTCAAATCCTCGCCAATTTCGATTATATGACCATCAAAATCATAAAATCGGAAAACATGCTGCCCCCAGTGATATTCTGCTACATCGTGCAAAATTTCGATGCCCTCTACAGCTTTTATCTTTACTACCCAATACTCCAGATCCTCAACTTCAAAAGCAATTTGAAAATTATTAGGCTTTGATTTCATTTCAATTTTTGCTCCTGTTGGGCGCGGGGCAAAATACGAGCTACCCTCGACTATCCCTGCATAGCCCCTTTGCAGAGCAATCATGCTTTCAAAGCAAACCATATCATCTCCCGCTTCCTCCAATACCTTTTGCTCCATCACATTTACATAGAAATCCTTTGCCCTTTTCATATCTGATACTGATAGCAGGAATCCAGGTTTGCTGATTTTGTTATTACTATTCATGTTCATTCTCCCTTTTGTATCATATTTTCATCATGTTATAGTCTATCACAATAAACACGACAACTATATGTCTTGTTATAAATATTGAGAGAGGAAATTATCAGCCCTTCAAGAAATGGTCTGAAACTTTCTTGGCGGCTCTTGCTTTTCGATATTGTTCATCATATTAAACAGCAGCAGGACGGTATTGTCATTGTTACCATCCAGACCCTTGTTTTGCCCCATTAGTATCTTGTTAAGGAAGAACAGGGGCGGGCAGCAATAAAACGAATTTGGTGATACAACGTAAATGCCCTGTATGCCATCTCCAAAATCAAGATGCTTCCATGTCCAGCTATACTCTTTTATGACCATTTTGCCCCAGAGGGCTCCAAATTGCAGAGCATACTCCTTTAAATCTTCCTGGCTATGCCCTTGCAAAAGCAGCGTCTTTACAAAATTCTTGATATTTTCCACGACAAGCTCCGGGGCTTCGTCGCCCGAAAGTTTGAGCAACACTTTTGCCTCTTGCTCTTTTTCTTGCAATGCCTTAGAAATTTCGTCAGTTAAAGGGGATACGGTTACTGCTCGCTCTTCCTTTGGCTGCTTTTCCATTTTATCAAATCCTTTCTCATTCCTGTGGTAAAATATGGTCTGTTTCATCCGGCATATCGCGCCACGATGTCATGTTGGCAAGTCCATATTGCGCCATAAGCTCGTCAAATTCTTCCTGTGTTATTGGCTCCGGCATATGTATGCCATCATCCCATGTGCGACGATATAGGCTATGGCTGGGGTTTTCGCCATAGATATCATAATCGGCGTGTTCGGTGTAGATATGTATATAAGGCAGCAATCTTCCGGTGCGGCTATCAATTTCATACAAGACAAACCAGTGCCGCGACCAGCTGCCGGCAAACTCGACAAAGCGGCCATCTTCGGTGATAAATACCGGCGGCTCATCTTGGAATGTGTGAATATCTATGTAATATGTTCTGCCATGAATATAGAACACCCTAGCCGCAGGCACCGGATGGCCGTGGCCCGTCAGCTCTGGCTGCGCTATATGGCGTACAGCCAGTACGCCTTGCGTGCCTTGGCTGTCAATATCTATTATTATCGCCTTCGTGTCATAACCTTCATCGCCGCCTTCAAAAAAATTTTGCAGCGGCTGGGCAAGCTGAGCAAATGGGTTGATGTCATCATCCTGTGGCACTGATGCTTGCTCATTGTTGCCGCAAGCCACAAAAACAAACAGCATAATTGCTACCAAAATCAAGTAAATTGTGTATCTTCTCATAAATAAATCCTCTATCAGAGCTTCTTGGACATATAATATCGATTATGACCTTGCGGACAGTCTTCCAAAACACCAAACACCGTATACCCAAGCTTTTCATATAACCCTTTTGCTTGAAAATCAAAAGTATCCAGGTGAGAAATGTGGCATCCCATTTTCCTTGCGATGTTCTCTGCGTTGTTCATTAGGGCTGTGGCATAACCTTTGCCTCTGTACTCGTCTTTTACCCACAAAACATCAATATGCAGGATATTCCAGCAATACACCTCGGCCATAACGCCGCCAATCACTTCATCGCCTTCTTTTATACATCTGTTGATTGTCTCAAATGATGGTTCCTGCGTAAAAGGCACCTGGGTATTGTTGTAATGCACAATCCCGTGGTCAATATGTTTTAGGTCTTCTCTTGTCGCATTATGAATCTCAATCTCACTCATACTAATTTTCCACCTCTATAATTTTTTGAATAACTTCCAGCAGCTCATCCCGCCCCTGCTTCGTTTCGGACGAAAATGGCAAAAAAACATCACCCGTGCCCAAATTTAGGGCTGTTCGTATCACTTTCACATGCTTTGGTATTTGCGAGCGGTTTATTTTGTCCATTTTTGTAAGAACAAATATCATCTGAAAATCGTAATGTCGCAGCCATTCATGCATTTGCATGTCCAGCGCGGATGGCGGATGGCGGATGTCTATCAACTGCACTATGCATTTTAACTGCGGGCGTTTTTTTAGGTAGCTTTCTATCATTGGCCCCCATTTTGCCTGCTCTACTTTGGATGCCCTGGCATAACCATAGCCCGGCAGGTCTACAAAATACAGCATATCTTCGATATTATAAAAATTGATGGTGCGCGTTTTGCCGGGCTGCTTGCTCACGCGTGCCAGCGATTTACGGCCTATCAGCGCATTTATAAGCGAAGATTTGCCCACATTGCTGCGGCCCACAAAGGCAATTTCAGGCAAGCCACTTTCAGGATAGCCTGATGGAGTTACGGTCACGGATTCTAGGTTTACATTGTTAATTTTCATGTGTTTTTCTCCTAAGTTTAATCCTGATGATTGCTATGCCAGGAAGACAAATGCGATGTGTCGTTTTCCAGCGTCATGACAAATTTGCCATCTGTGCCGCGTTCAAAGCAATGCACGGCCGTGTTGTCTATATGAAATCTATCGCGCTCTTCGGTAGGAATTTGCAGGAAATAACATATTGCAGCGCGTACAGTGCCAAAATGCCCTACGATAATGATATTTTGATGAAGCCCCGCAACAATCTTGTCCAAATATGCGTGCATTTTGCGAAAATTCTCAAAAATACAATCTCCGCCAGGAAAGGGCTGGCGCAAACTGTGATGATGGTTCATCTCGTGAGCAATCTCGCTATATATACGCCCTTCGTATATGCCAAAGTTTATTTCTCGCAACTCAGGAGTTCGTATCAGCTCCACATTATGGTGCGCATTGATGGCCTCGGCAGTTTTGGCGGCCCGCTGCAGGTCGCTGGTATATATTATGTCTACGGTTTCATTGGCCAACCGCAGGCCCAGTTGGTGTGCCTGGTCCACGCCCACATCGTTAAGCGGCCTGTCCGTATGTCCCTGTATGCGGCCTATTGGGTTCCAGTCTGTCTGCCCATGTCGTACTGTAAATATCTTCATCGCTTAATCCTCCCTAAAACAATCCAAAAGCCTTACGCTTGTAAAACGGCGGATGCTCCTTCGCCACTGTTTCTCCCAGGCCCGGCTCTAATGGAATCATGTCAATTAATTCACCTTTTTTCAGATGCGGAACAGCTATATTTGCAATACCGGAAAATGTTGTCTTCCTGTCTCCCACAAAGTCCACCACAATCAAAAAACTGGATTCGCCCGCATTATGCATCAACACCAGATGGGCACTTTTAACATTTCTCTGTGTTTTGAGGTATTTTGAAACGGCATCTGTTAGCTCCCGCGGATAATTTGCAGGCACGCCAATCTGGATTTTTGTCTCTTCTTTCACAGTCCAACTATTTGCTACGGGTGCATTAAATTGTCGTATCATCTCTTGTGTAATTAGCAAATTGCGGCTGCTATAGGGATTAACAGAAAATCCTGCATATTTCGCCCCATCTCCAACAATAGTGCAAATATCCTCGTATGTATTTATCAATGTTTGCTCGTTGCTATCATTGCGCCATTTGCGCAGCTCATCCCAATCTGTAAACACCGGCAAAAATGTGCCGTCTGCGCTATCAAGCCCAAGAAAGCTGATTATGGTATCTTTAGTTAGCGTTATTATGCCATCTGTGTTAGGCTCTGGTGCTGGCGTAATGTTAACAGGTGACAGGTAGTGCGCCCTTTTTAAATTATCTATAACTGCATTTTGCGTTTCACTGCTGGGGTTTGCCCGCACCGCATCAATAGCCGCAATCAATTCTGGATTTGTAACAGGCTTATTTACATCTACCACACGCTCTATCATATCACATTCTCCCTATCGCTTCACATTTCCGGGCTTCTCGTACACCTTCCCCGGCTCGTTTCTCTTCACTCGCACCGCTGACCAGTCATCATTCAGCGATACCTGTGCCACGGGATGAAAGCCAACTGAAAGTAATAAATCCCATAGACTATCACGATTGATATCATATTTAACCTTAACGCCCTTGGATTTTGGATATGAAATCCAAAAAAGGCCTGCATCTTTGAGGGATAAGACAATCTGCGGAAATCTTTCGGCAAATTGCTCGCGGCTTTCCACAAATAAATGTACAAAGTCTGGCTGAACCTGGTCACTGTCATCCCAAATCATATCCGGCGATTCTGGGTAGCCTTCCGGTGCAAAGTACACCGCCGCCGTGCATTGTGGCTTCGCCCTCATCTTTTTGAAAATGGTTTCATCCATATGTTTTACCTCACCTGTATAAAGCTGATGTTATCGTGGTTTGTTATTATCTCAACAATCATATTTATAACTTTGCATCCCAGGTCTTTTTCGCTTTTCTCAAAATTCTTCCATATTATTTTTACCGGTTCACCATATTCATAGACACCGAAACCACCTCGCAAAATATCATTAAAAGCATCCAAATTATGACCCGTTTTCCAACCCAAATCTTTTGTAAATAAGTTGTCAATCTCGCAATAGAACCCTTCTATATCATCAAACTTTTCGCTATCAATAATAAATTCCCAATGCATACAATCACCTATTAGACCTGTTCCAAAACACCATCTCTTCTCATCAAAAAATTGTCAATATTAAATAGCTGCTGCGCAGCGGTGTCATAATAGCACGCAAGCAAATCATTTGCATCTTTAGTAATTCTACTTATAAAATCGCCTCGCCGCTCTAATACAGGGCATTTTTCATAGGTATTGCTCATCATGGCATCAGCGCTCCTATTACAGCCAAAATTATGCCGCGACCTATTAGCGGTGCATTAATGTGACTTTGCGGCTCAACAATTTTAAAGGTTGCAAGGTCAAAGGTAATTTCTGCTCTGGATTCTGCCCTTGGCAGCTGTATACGCATCGTCTCGTCATTTTCATAAGGTTGCTGCCACCAGCCACTGCCGCTTGGCTCAAAGCGCAAATCAATCACATTATATCTATGCACCTGCTCGCCTCGATAAAATATTTCCACAGTACCTATGTAGTTACCATATTCCCGCCAGTTGTCCCAAAAGGCCACAATATGCATGCCATCGGCGGAAACAAATATCAGATAACGCTGCGGGAAGAAGGTTGTCATCCGATAAACCAGCTCACCATCACGATATAGCCCCGGCACTCTAGCATTTTCAGGAGAGTAAATCATATGTGACCCCATGCGCAATACCAAACCACCTTCCAGCTCTATGCTATATGGGCCAATGGAATATCCTGCCCTGGCAAAAGCCATCTGCGTACCAAATATCGCGAATATAGCAACCAACAGCACGCAAATCACTCGTTTTTTCATATTTCTTGTGCCTCCTTGAAATGATCGATAACCTTGCCTACATATTTCTCCAGCATAGAATCCTGGTCATCTGTTACAGGCGGAACGGCTATGCCCTTTTTCCATTCATTGTCATATGCCACCGTTTTTAGCTGTATCGTGTGCAGAGCGTTAGCTATGGGTATGTTTACAACCCTTTCATACTCTTTCAATGCCCATTCCTGTCCAGTGCCGCCGTGAGATATTATGCCTGCGGGTATGCCGTATGTTTCGGATTGATAATCGCTATCTTGCTGCCATGGCTCAAAGGAAATAGATTCCATTTTTTCTAGTATCATGCACAACTTCGCTGGTATTGGCGCATAATGGGGCGAAACGATGAAAAGCACATCACAGCCAATAATTCTTTCGTAGATATCATTAAACACATCATCAATAGCGCAGCGGCGGGTTTTCAGACATTTTCTGCAATCGGTGCAGGGGTTGGGTGCGTGGTGCTTTAGCTCAATGATATCACATTCAGCTTGCGGCACACGCATTTTGGCCTCATTAATTATGCGCTGGCATATTTTGTATGATGAGGTTTCGTCAATGCCTGCCCTAAAACTGTTGGATGCGGATATGCAAAGTATTTTCATGGTTTATTCTCCTGTTTCATAATTAATTACATCAATCAAAGGTAGAGAATGTATATGCATTACGGGCGGCTACGAGCCGCCCCTACAAGTGGCTCTCGTAAATATATCATGACAGCTACATAATGCCGTTGCCGCCCGTGTCCAAAGGCCGACACTCAACCCTTGATTCGCGTTAATTGGTATTAATTAGCCGCTGGCGTATGGTTTCAAACATTTCTGCCCGTAGCTCGCTAAGGGAATGAATGGGCGTAAGCAGAATATCTGTGCCCGGCATATAGTGAGCTTCGTGATACCATCGGCTGGGAGCTTCCTCCGGGAGGATGGATATAATCGGTCGAAAATCGACTGTATTGCCCTCAAAAATCACATAATGATATGCCACATATTCTTCGTCAAAATGCCTCGGCATAAAAATCAAGTTGCCATTAGGGTCAAGAAATGCAAGATTGTCTAAAATCATATTATAGAATAAATTGTTGACATAATACCACTCATACCTATCTCTGTGGTTTTCTTCCCGCCAAGCTCTTATCTCCTCATTTTCCGAAGGAGCAACCCTGCGATACTCGTAACCATCAAAAACAAATAATGAGTTGTTAGGCGAAGTGGGCCACAACCCCACCCACGAACCCCAATACTGAATTTCAATTTCAGGGATGCCGTCTTGGTCAAAATCCCACAAAACGAAATCTGTGGCGTATTGTACACCATGAAGCATCCAATTAGCACTTTCGATGCGGTTTAGATTGCTATCATAAAAACCTTGTCTACGCCAATCTTCAAAATCCCGGAAAAATATATCCGACGCCTGCTCGGTCAAAATAGGCTCTCGTCCTAATTGGTAACCAATGTGGAATAGCCGCTCATCACTATATACACTTTGTCCTAGGTTGCTATCCCATACCCTAAAGCGTCCATCATCTGTTTCTCTTCCATGTTGCCGAGGAAACGGGAAGTATATGTGTGTATTTGCGGCATCATTCGGACTAAACCAGGATGTATAGCGGCAATCCGTGAAAAAAATTGATGGAAATTGCATTAGAAAGTCTTCGGCCACTTGGCGGCCAAAGGCGGTCATCTCAGGTTCTGGGAAGTATTCTGGCAAATCATCGCTGTAAGGCACAATGTCAGGCGTTGGAACCGGTTCGGGTGCTGGGGTTGGTGTAGGGGTTGGTGTAGGCTCGGGGGTTGGTGTGGCTTCTGCTACATATGTAGCATCTGTTGGCGCAGGAGCTTGGCCGCTCCCACAAGCTGCCAGTACAAAAACCATAACAGCTAACATAACAATTGTTAAAAGTCGCTTAATTGCCATTTTACATCCTCTTCACATATTCTATGAATTCAGAAATATCATCCAAAACAGGAACATTGCAGGACAGCAGCGCATTTTTGCTTTGATGCCCATTTGGTATTAATGCGCAATCTATGCCAAGCGCATTTGCCACCTCGTAGTCATGGGTTGTATCCCCAATCAAGATGGCGTCTTTCACATTCTTTCGTTTTATGTAATCTAACCCAATATCCACTTTGCTCTTGGCAAAAATATCGGAAAGCCCAAGTATCTCGTCAAAATAATTTGCAATATCAAATTCTTTTATCTGCGAAAGCAAGTTGCCCTTTTCCGAAGCTGATAGAACAACCTGTGTAATGCCACTTTCATAAATTGCATTTAACACGGTTTCTGCATTTGGAAACAGCTTGCAATTGCCGCTATTGCCGGAATGATATAGCAAGATAAACTCTGCCGCCAAGTCCTCAAACGTCTCGCTATCAAGGTCAAGTCCAACATTTTTATAGTATTGAATAACAGGAAAGCAAAAAACGTTGTGATAATCAGAGACATTTTTAAGCGTTCTTATGCCTCGCTTTTTAAGCATTGTGTTGAAAACTTCAATGCTCCAGGCAACATCATTAAATAGCGTGCCGTTCCAATCCCATATAATATGCGAATATTTAGACATTCCTTAATCTCCATCGGGGTTGCGTAGCACTTCTAAAAGAATTACTTTATCATCAAAGCCGCCACGTTCTTTGCGCTTTTGCAACCTAATACGTTCCAGGTCATCCAGCGATACTCCCTTGTGCTTTGCAATAGCATAGATTACTTCTAGCATATCTGCCAACTCTTCAATATCATGATTTTTCATAAATTCTTGGTATTCTTCCGTCAACTTGCGATATAGCGCGTTTGCGTAAGTAATGTCGTCATCAAGAATCTCCGTGGTCGGCATATCTCCCTTTTGGCGTATAATTTCGGGAATCTTATCCCTAACCAGTTTGTTGTATGTATCAATCAAATTACACACCGCCTTAATTATTGGAAATTCCCAAATATCTCTCCGCGAGCATCAATAAAACCATAATGAGCTGTAAAAACATATTCTATATTTTGCAATTCGGAAAGCTTTTCGATGCTTTTCCTTTGTGTGTTATCGTCCATATTAAAAGACGAATTAAACATCTCAACTTGCCCATCTTTTAGGCTCAAGGTGTCGCCCACGAACAAATATTTATCATCTAAGATGTAGGACATAGAGCCATTTGTATGCCCGGGCGTTAAAATGCATTTTACCTTGGTTTTCCCAAAATATATTTCTTCGTTATCATCTAACACCTTATAGTCATGATTCAATCTATTTTTTAGTGCATCAAACATACGCACAACAGAGCCATCTATCATTTGCACTTCTTGTTTTGAAATATAGATATCAGCATTTTTGAATATTCCAAGCGCCCCTACATGGTCTAAATCTGTATGCGTTAGCAATACAGTGGTAATTTTTTCAGGTTTAATATCCAGTTTGCCCAGCTCGACTTTTGCTATATTTTTACTATCGCCGGCATCGATAGCTATGTATTCGTCACCATTTCTAGTGATATAAAAGTTGGCATCTCTTGTCTTTATGACATACACAGCGCCCTCTATTATTTCTTGTGTTTCAAGATGGTTCATCTTGGCAAGTTCGCCGCCTCGCTTTAATAATAACTTTATCAACCCAATTATTATTTTCAATGCTATGCCCTCCGCAATTTTCATTACTTTATCATAATCGTATCGCATTCGGCCGCAGCCAGCCTATGCTCCAAAATGGCCTGATATTCATCAGAATGATACCATCTTTTAAGCTCATCTTCATTTGGAAATTCAATAAGCACCAGCCGTGAATAATCCCATTTTCCTTCAAGCATAACAGGATTATTATCTACCTTGAGATACTTGCCATTGAATTTGCTAAAAACTTTGCTAACATGCTCTATGTATTTTTGATATTCGGTTTCATCATGTATGCGAATATTCGCTATAAAATATGCGCTCATATCATCACTCCTACTCACCGAAGAGATTTAATCCACTTTTCGAAGAATTCGCTCTGCTTCTCAGTGTTTGGAAATTCATCAATTTCTGCATACTCGTATATAGACATCAAGTCGCTTCGCAGGGCCTGCCTGCCCAAAGTAACCAGATATACACTATCCGTTGCGCTCGACATGGAAGATTGCACGGCATTGAGTTTTGCGCCAACACACTTCATCCCATATCCTTTATCGAGCAGCTCATCTCGAATTACCTGAAATGCTTCAAAATATCCATATTCACTTACAGAAATGCAGTTACCCTCAACATATGTGCTGAATGCAAAATCTCCTGTGGCTGCATCTTCATCTATTTCAATTGTTAGTGTAAATTCCGATTGTGCGCTTAAAGAAATGGCCGTTACAGCGTGTTTTTCCATAGAAATTTACACCTCATTTGCTATTTTAATGCTCGCCCTTCCTATCCCTCAGCATGAGGTCAACAACCGCATCCCTTGGGTTTTTGCCATCAAACAGTATCTTGTTAATTTCATCCACAATGGGCATATCCACATTATATTTTCGAGCCAACTGCTGCGCAGTTTTTGCCGTGTGTATGCCTTCTACCGCCATACCAACCTCTTTTAACACATCGTCCGAAGCCTTTCCCGCCGCCAGCAGGTTTCCCGCGCGCCAGTTTCTGGAATGTTTGCTGGTGCAGGTTACAATAAGGTCGCCAATGCCGGAAAGGCCAGCAAAGGTATGTTCGTCTGCACCCATAGCCACGCCCAGGCGGGCTATTTCTGCCAGGCCGCGCGTCATTAGGGCGGCCTTTGTATTGTCGCCAAAGCCCAGGCCATCCACAATGCCAGCCGCCAGCGCAATTACATTCTTTATTGCGCCGCCAAGCTCTGCGCCAACAATATCCGGCGCGGTATATACACGGAAATTGCCGCCGCTAAACATGTCCTGCACGGTTCTCGCAGTTTGCTCACAAGGTGATGCCGCCACGACCGTTGTAGGCATATCGCGTCCCACCTCTTCGGCATGGCTTGGGCCTGTTAAGGTTGCAATTTTGCAGTCTGGCGCAATTTCTGCAAGATATTCGCATATGCGCTTGCCGTCTACCAGGCCTTTAGATGCACTAACCACAATTTTGCCTGCAAAATGCGGTACAAATTGCAATATGGCGTGAGCCATCACATGCGAAGGCAATGTAACCAAAAAAACGTCGGCTTGCATGACATCGTCCACATCGGATGTGATACGTATACTTTTCGGAATTTCTACGCCGGGCAGAAAGGTTTTGTGTTCTCTATTGGCATCCAGCTGTGCAGCCACGGCAGGGTCATATTCCCATGCTGTAACGTTATTACCATTCTTTGCAAGCAAACAAGCCAGGGCAATGCCCCAGCTACCAAAGCCTATTACTGTAATATTTTTCATCATATCTCCTTTGTCACAGTTTTTGCTCATGCTTTCAGAGCCGCCTACCTTATTTTATACGCCCGCGCTATCACCTTAATCTCATTATGAAATTCTTCCAGGCACTTAAATTCATTGGTGCCCATCACATCTACAAATTTGTTGTAAAGACCTTCTACATGAACGGGTTCGATAATGTTGCTCAGGTCTTCTATAGCATTGGTGATATCTAAGACTATATCTTCGCGGCTCTGGTTGCTTTTTTCGGCCTCTAATATATCATCCTTGATAACATTAGTATCGGTATCTAGCATAAAGGCCGCATCGGCGGTGCGCACCAAGCGGCGGTGGATTTCTTCAGGTATCAGGCCCTTGTATTTATAGCGTAGCGAATGCTCCGTTACGGCCCACATATTCATGGCCAGCGTGCGTATTTGTATTTCACATAACACTTCACGGCGGCCCATTACAGTATATACGGGATAGCGCACCAGCAGATGATATCCGCGATAGCCGCTGGGTTTCATTTGTGCTACATAGTCTCTGTCTTCCACAATTTCCATGTCTTGGCGGTCTTTGATGATGTTCACCACGGTTTTTATGTCGTCCACAAAGCGGCATATTATACGTATGCCTGCAATATCCCACATCTGGGTTTGTATTTCATCCATAGAAATGTTTTTGCGCCGTGCTTTGGCCAGCACAGAAGGTATGGTTTTTACCCTGGCCTCCACGCGGTGTATAGGCGAGTTATGCTCCAGTTTTGTAAATTGTAGCGATATGTTTTCAAACTTGGCCTTTAGTTCGTCTGCGGCCTGTTTGTAGGTTAGCAGTATTCTGTCCCATTCCATTTGAGTTTGTCCGTCCTTGTTTTACAGTATGTGTTCGTCCACCAGGCCTATTAGATTTACAATTTCGGGCTTGGATATTTGTGCGGTCGCACCCAGTCTTTCGCCTTTTAGGCGCATAGCATCATCTATCAGCGAAGAGAAGATAACAACAGGAATATGCTTTAGTGCTTCGTCATTACGTATTAGGTTAAGCAGCTTATGGCCATCCATCACAGGCATTTCCACGTCGGTGATGATAAGACCGGCAAGACTTTGCACAGGTTGTCCGCTGTTTTTGTATTCTTGTAGCACGCCCCAAGCTTCTTCGCCGTTAGAGCACATAGTTAGGTTAGTATAGCCCGCCTGCGTTAAACATTCCACCAAAAGCTTGTTAAGCGTAGGTGAGTCTTCCGCCAACAATATGGGTTTTTCTGAGCGGATACGCTCGCCCATTTTATTGACATCTTCCAATTGTATAGCAGATGCAGGTGAAATATCGCCCATTATTTTTTCAAAATCTATGATGGTTACAAGACGTTCGCCAACGCGGGCAATGCCTGTGGCCAGCCCTTCACCGCCGCCGTATATGGCAGCATCCGGCTTTTCTATATCTGCCCAGGATAGACGATGTATCTCTTCCACCGCATGAACACGAAATGCGCAGGATACATTGTTGAAATTTGTGATGATGAAGATATCATTTTCTGCACTTTCGGATTCGGGATGGCCTAAATATGCAGGAAGGTTAACCAGCGTCATTATGGTGCCACGTGGTTTGAAGATGCCTTCCACATAGGGGTTTGCATTTGGCATTGGCGTTACTGCGTGGCTTTTCATCAGCTCTGAAACTTTCGCCACATTAATGCCATAACGCTGCCCACTTATGATAAATTCCAAAACCATTAGTTCGTTTGTGCCGGATTCTAGTAAAATCTGGTTTCTTTTGCTCACGATACTTCAACCTCCTTGTTGTGTTGTGTAACTTTCCATAGTATTTGTCATTGCAATCATTATATCAGAAAACTTACGTCGTGGCCAGAAGTTTTTTTATCTCCTCCGCTATTGCAAATCTCATGGAATTATGTTACATTATTTCATACGAATCTTATACAACGGAGGTATCTACTATGCTTGATATAAAAATTTTGAGAAACGATTTTGAAAAAGCCCAAAAAGCCCTTGACCGCCGTGGCAAAGGGCTGGATTTGACACCATTTTTGGAGCTGGATGCAACCCGCAGGGCATTGATTGCAGAAACCGATGCCTTAAAGGCCGAGCAGAACACTGTATCCAAGCAGGTACCCATCTTAAGGCAAAAGGGCGAGGATACAAGCCATATTTTGGCAGAAATGAAAGTGCTTTCTGATAAAATTAAGGGGCTGGACGACCAAATTCGTGTCGCAAACGAAAAGCTGGATGACTTTTTGCTGGGCATACCACAGCTGCCAAATGTAGATGTGCCTGATGGTACAGATGCCGAAGATAACAAGGTATTGCGCACGCACCTGGAGCCAAAGAAATTTGATTTTGAGCCGTTAGCGCATTGGGATATTGGCACAAATCTTGGCATACTTGATTTTGAAATGGGCGGTAAGGTAACGGGCTCTCGCTTTACGTTTTACAAGGGCCTTGGAGCACGGTTGGAGCGCGCACTAATCAATTTCATGCTGGATACGCATATAGACAAGCACGGCTACACAGAGGTGTTGCCACCATATATCGTGCATCGCCGCAGCCTGGAAGGTACAGGTCAGCTGCCAAAATTTGATGAAGACAATATGTTCAAGCTGGAAGGTACCGAATATTACCTCAACCCCACAGCTGAGGTGCCCATCACAAATATGTATCGCGAGCAGATATTGGATGGAGCCGCGCTGCCTTTCTACCACACGGCATATGCCCCTAGTTTTCGCGCTGAGGCAGGAAGCGCGGGGCGTGATACTCGCGGGCTAATACGCCAGCATCAGTTTAATAAAGTCGAGATTGTAAAATTTACGCGCCCAGAAGACAGCTATGCAGAGCATGAGAAGCTAACCGCCAATGCCGAAGAAATTTTGAAGCTGCTGGGTCTGCCGTATCGCGTTTCTCTGCTGTGCGCAGGAGATATGGGCTTTTGCGCTGCAAAAACGTATGATATAGAGGTATGGATGCCAAGCTACAATGCATATGTAGAAATTTCTTCATGCTCTAACTTTGAAGATTTTCAGGCCCGCCGTGCCAAAATACGCTACAAAGACGGCGTGGGCGACAGCACCACATTTGTGCATACGCTCAATGGCTCCGGCTTAGCTGTGGGCCGCTCTACCGCCGCCATTTTGGAAAATTTCCAAAATGCTGATGGTTCTGTAGCAATCCCCAAAGTGCTCGTGCCGTATATGAACGGAGTTGATACAATTGCGCCAAAATGATTTTTATAAATCTCTAGGGATGACGGATGTTGTCACCGACAAGCGTAAAATGAACAAAATTTTGCGCTTGGCATCCTTTGAGCCCGATTTTTTATACGAGCGAGAAATTGATAAAAAAGGCCGTATATATTTTGACCGTTACAAGTATCTTGGCAGCGGCTTTGGTGTCAGCGTGCAAGGCTACCGCCATCTACGCAAAAATAAAGAAGGGCAGAAGGTAGAAAAGCATGTGGTGCTGGACTGGGGCATTTTTGCAGAAGGCCATCAAGACAGCGTTGTAACAAATGTCTTTATGGATACCGATGGCGACCAAGATGCATATTGCTTTGTCGAAGATGCCGTCAGTGGCAATGCGCTGGAATTCCGCGTGAATAACCAGCTGGAAATGCTGGACAAATACCTGGCCCAGCCTCATCAAGACGCGGTGGATGAATTCGAAAGCAATATAGGAAAGATAAATGCCGCCATGCTGCTGATATTTGGTACCATACTTCTGCCCGTGGTAAAAAGCGAAGAGGGCCTGGTTCATCGCGCCCAGCAAGAAGCCATACAGCGCGACCTAACCAGCCGCGCCCGCCAAGGCGATATAGAAGCCGAGGAAAATTTGTTTGAAATAGCAAAAAAGCGTGAGCTGGATTTGCGCGAACGGCTAGCTCACGAGGATTTGCTAAGCGTGTTTGAGGGATACTTCCTTAATTTGATAGAGCAAAGCGGCATATTTTCTATATTGGCCGATATCCATGATGTGGAAGAAATAACCAATGAAGCATCCGAGAAAAAGCTATACCGCATGACTATCAGTGTAACCAATATCAAGATGACGCTGTATGTCAATGTTGATGATGTGGTGGGCATGCCTATGGAAGGTATGCGCATAATGGGTATGGGCATGATGCAGGGTACTATATTGCTGCAATAAGCCAGGAGTGAAGACCTATGAAAACAGACCGCTTGCTGTCAATTGTGATATATCTGCTAAACCATGACACTGTTAGCGCGGCGAAGCTGGCCGAGCGTTTTGAAGTCTCCAAGCGCACCATTGTACGCGATATGGAGCATATATCCATGGCCGTCATTCCTATACGGTCTATTGCCGGTGCCAGGGGTGGATATTCTATAATGGAAGGATATAAGCTGGATGGGCGGATGGTGACTGCAGAAGATTCTGTTTCGATTATCGCGGCCCTTCAAGGCTTTGCATCATCCTATGACAGCAGGCGTTACGATGAAACCTTGGAGAAAATAACATCAATTTTGCCAAAGCATCAGGGGCAAAGCATTTTTCTTGATTTTGGTGCTTCGGGCGAAGGCAATGAGATTCAGGCAAAGCTAAAGACCATTGAGGCCGCGATAAACAAAAGTCAATCCCTTGATATTTCCTATGTGAACGCATCTGGCGATGCTTCGACCCGTTTATTGGAACCCATTGCCTTGAGCTATCGGTGGTATGCATGGTATCTGCTGGCTTTCTGCACCGCAAGACAGGATTATCGCATATTTAAACTTGCAAGAATTAGCAGTCTCAAGCCCACATCAACCAAATTTTCAAGAGAACATGCAGAGCCGGACCATTTGCTGGTAAAGGCATTTCAGGGTGTGGGGCGCAAATATCTTGATATTACCCTGCTGTGCAAGGCGGATATAGAGGTTCAGGTATGCGAATATCTTGATGGTTACATAACAGAAACGCGCGATAATGGCGATTTTATAATGCATATGCAGGTACCGGAAGATGAGCGCATATGGTTTGCAGTGCTATTGAGCTTTGGTGACAAAGTGACGGTGCTGGAGCCGGAATCATTAAAAACACGCCTAACAAAAACCGCAAAAAATATTTTATCCCTTTATGAAAAATAGTGACATGCTGATGTCACTATTTTTCTGTTATAGTCATCTTAGTTGAAAAGGGTCTTGTGTCGAGCGCAAAACGCGCGGCCTTTGTGGTTTGCCTTTGGCAAACTGGCCGTAGGCCACTTTCGCACAGCGAAAGCACTAGGAGGCGCGTTTTGCGCGAAGGCAGAAGCCCATTTTCAAGTTAAATTACTATATTATGTAGAAAAGCAACCAGAAAGGGATGATTAAGAATGAGTTATTGCAAAGAAAGAGGTATTGGATATTGCGGGCTGGCCTGCGTTGTGTGCGGCTATGCAAACTGCCCCGGATGTTTCGGCAAAATAGCTGATGGCGATGAATGTGCAATAGGCCGATGCGCCGCCCAAAAAGGCATTGATGGATGCTATGCGTGCCCGGAATATCACGTATGTGACCAAGGCATGCTGAAAAACAAGCGTATCAAAGCCTTCAATCGCTATATGCAAGACTTTGGGAAAGATGCTTTGATAGAGCAACTACATACTCATCTCAAAAATGGTATCGCATATCACAAGCCGAATGGAGAAACCGGCGACTATGATATCTTTGAAACAGAAGAAGAAATCTATCAACTGCTTTTGCACGATAGGCGATAATAAAAAGGCGGCTCTCCGAGTCGCCTTTTTATCGCACAAGACAAAATGGTCTTTCTTGCGTACTATATTTTGAGATAAAATAAACCATACAAGAAAGGAAGTTCTAATTATGAAAGAGCAGGCTAGGAAAGAAGGGTTAACCAAGCGTATACTCAAAATCACTGCAGTCGCACTCGCGGCCGCAATCATCTTGCCTTTGGCTGTAATATTTGCCGGTCGTGGTATAAATGCAGTAAGATTTAATATCAGCGATGGTGTGCAAGAACGGTATTTTGTGATGCTGGGTGGCATTGAGCAGAAAATCCACATACGTGGTGAAAGCGAAAATAATCCTGTAGTCATCTGGCTGCATGGCGGCCCCGGTTGGTCGTGTGCGTATGAATTGGCTCTTTGGCAATATATGATGGAAAATGATTTCACCTTTGTACGCTGGGACCAGCGAGGCAGTGGACGCACACATAGTCGCAACCCCGGTGCGCCGCTTTCCCTCGACATTTTGATTGCAGACCTTGATGACCTTGTAAAATATGTAACAGCGCGTTTTGGTCAGCCCGTGTATATTGTTGGTGATAGTTGGGGTTCTAATTTCGGAATTACATACGCATCACGTCATCCGGAAAATATCGCAGGTTTTGTTGGAGTAGGCCAGTTTATAAACAGTGCCCAAAGCAATAGAATAGCCATCGAAACTGCATCCGAGCGTGCAATAGCCGCCGGAAACTTTAACGATGCCGAGCAGATGTGGTCTGTTTACGAAAGAATTAGGGGCAAGGGCTTTGCAGATGTTGACTTTACCGCTGATTTGGATGACTTTGTTCTTATCCAGCATCTACCGGCCCCGTATCTTGCTCCAAGATATGAGAGCCAAGGCGCAGGTATTGTATTTTCGCCATGGTTTGGTTTTCACGAAATAAGAGAACTCATTTCTGTATTTCTTGTCAGCAACAGGACATTTTTTGACAGAAACAGGCCGCTTTTTTATGAAATAGACAACTTTGTCCCGCCTGAAAGCCTGGAAGTTCCAGTCGCTTTTATCATGGGCAGTGAAGATTTTATTACCAATACATCTCTGGTGGCAGATTATTACAGTAGACTTGAAGCACCTTCAATAAGTATGTTTATAATCGAAGGGGCAGGTCATTCTCCATACCGCGTGCAACCCGAATTATTTGCCGAAAAGTTGCGTGAAGCATTGGCAGGATTTAGGGAGCATTAATTTTGGAACAGGCCTAACATAAAGCGGTAACTCTGTCAAGCTCCTGCCCATATATTGCCATATAAGTTAATCTAGGAGGCAATAGCATGAGAGAGAGCTTTGCAATTGATAGAAATAGGCTATACGGCTTTGATTACGAAAACAGCGATGCCGCGGCATGGGCGACGGCATGGGCGCAGAACCAGCCGGAAGTGGTTGCTGAAGAAGAGTTGGCTGAAGAAACGGTGATTGAAGAAACGGTGATTGAAAATGAGCTGATAGACGAATCAACAGAGGATGAGATTATAACAGAGGATGAAATCCCGCCAATAGGCGGTGCAAGCGCGGATATCAGTGCGAAAGAGGCATTCTTTGAATTTGCCAGGGGCATACAAATTAGGCCGCCGCAATCTGTGCCAACATTGGTGCGTCCGCCGCAAGTACAACCGCACCCAATGCCAACGGTACCACCAAGACCACCTCAAGTACAACCGCATCCAATGCCTACCGTTCCGCCACGTCCAGTACCGCAGCCGCCCAGACCAATACCAAGACCGCCGCACAATTTCAATCCACATTCCGGTTCGGCACCTCGCTTTGCACCCCCGGTTTATATTCCTCAGCGGGCACCTGGTTTGCGTGCTGTAGACCCCGGTGCCATCACGCGCTGCCTATATTCCAACACTTATGTATGGCTCAACAATCGCCAGCACTTCTGGTTCTTCCCCACTTTTGTCGGCAGAAAATCCATAGCTGGGTATCGCTGGATGCACAACAGCTGGGTATTTATGGGCTTTGGCCTTAATATGATAGATTCATTCTTCTGTGGCGGTAGATAATGGGTTGTAAGGGCGTCGCTTAGCACCGCCCTTACTGCGTATCCCGAACATCCCCCGCAGCAATCAATCTCCATGCATCCGCAACAGAAATAGAATACGTAAATCTTCTATACACCATCGCTTGTCCGTCAGCATCTTCCAATATCTCTATATACACAACACCGCCATACACTTGCAACGCCCAAATTCCACGATGAAATTCATGTTCGTTCAAAATGGTAATATCCATTGAGGTTAACGTATGGTTATATGTGTCATAGGCCCACAGCGTACCGCCGCGCTGTGGGCGGCTATGTATATGCCGTATCATAACCAGCAGCGTGCGGTCGTCCAGCCAGGCGGCATCACCCGGCCCAAATTGACCATCATCCAGGCCGTCTATCCATCGGCTTTCGCCGGTTCGCATGTTGTATATATTCACTGTGCCGCCCCAGTCCTCGCCAGAGCCAACAACATATACCATCAAATTGCCATTTGGCGATATGGACGGTGCTGTGGTAAAAAGCCAGATATATGTTTCTCTCTCATCCAGCTCAGGGTCAAATACGATTGTAAAGTTATCAAATTCATACAAATCATCATCCAAAATATGTATATATCTCTGCCCATATCGCAGCCACCGCCCGTCATCCAGCCGCACATGCTGCGCATCCCAGTAGCTACGCGGTGGATTATGCAAAGAGTCTATTGTACCTTCCAGACCTGCTATCCGCCATTCCAAAGCTTCAATGCTTTCCTGCGCGCCTCTGTATCTCCCCTGATATTGCCACAGCCTAAGCGAATATTCCTCAAGTACATCATCCATATCAGAAATCTCTGCGTTTGCATTCACAATTTCAAGGTGCTTCGCCTCAAGCGTATCTTCCGCATCATTTAAAAATCTAGTCAACGCCAGATTTTGGATATACAGCAAGATTACGAAGCTAACTGCCACAATGCACATCAACGATGTTAGCAGTAGGGCTACCATCTTCCTATCAATTTTCATCGTTATACCTCAAAAAGTTTTGTTTCTTATATTGTACCATCGCCGCGCAGCAAAATCAAGCCATTGGCCACGGCCTGCGCCATTTGCATCACCGTCCACAGGCGCGTAGCTGAAAGCACCTGAAGCGGGCATTGCTCCGAAATCCCAGCAGATACATTTACGATTCCTGCGATGGATATATGCCCCACATGCGGCAGGCCCTCACCCATGGCCATAGCAGGCGCAATGCCACCTTCCTTCACAATTAACTTGCTTACCTTGTCGCTGCTACCCAAGCAAGCATCAATGGCCACAACAAGTGGATTATTATGCCGAAGACGCATTACTTCCATTTTTCGCATCAAATTACCCGCGTGTACAGGACTTTCCAGGCTGCCATATATCATTAGGTCGCTGCTTGCCAGTAAATGCCCCACCAGCGGTCCCAGTGCATCCCCTGTCGCACGGTCGGTACCAATGCATACAAATACGATGTCGCCAAACTCGTCGCGCCTATCCACAATAAGGCGGCGCAAGGCGGCGGCCAATTGCTCTGCAGCCATGTGGTCGCGGGAATCAATCATAATCGGTTCGCTATTTGTTGAAATCGTTAACCTCTCCCAGGTGCCCCTCTTTAAGATTTTGCCCATTGTGGCCCTGTTTTACTCTTCTTCCTTTTTTGCCTTTTTTCGCGGCTTTTTGCGCAATGCCCCACCAACCGTCAAATCCAGCACCTTTTCTGCATCCACCAGCCTCTTTGTAACATAATCCAGCCGCGATTTTTTCTTGATGGGCCGATATAGCACCTGCCTTATTCTATTTCGCATTTTTGCTGCCACAAACATCACCTCATCATATTATATGCCTGTCTTGATATCTGTTGCCATACTCATTTATTACAATTCTATTAATTTCCAGTTGACATTTCGTAATATTTGTAATATAATTGTAAAAAATTTGATAATAGGGGAGTTTATATGCTACGAGAGCTATTGATAACAGTCACATCTGCTGTAGCTTTAGGACTTGCTGATGTGCCGCCTACATATGATAATTATTACGAAATTGTTAATGAAAGTGCATATATCGTGCACTATGATGCAAACTGGTTTGACGAGATACAGCATGTCTTCGGGCGCGGCACGGATGCTACCGTGCGCGATATTGGCACCGGCCACACATTCAACATCCGCCGTACTTTTGGCACAAATCACGCCGATATCGAGCCACTAACAACCGAAGATGCAGCCATCATGTATGCCATATGGGGCGGCCACAGCTGGGTACGGCGACCTGTTGTTGTATATGTTGGCAATCACGTTTTTGCCGGGTCGTTGACCAATTTTCCCCATGCGGGTGTAGATGGGATGCCCGCCCTGGCCACTGTGGACAATCGCAGCGGTGGCTATGGGCGTGGTCTTAACTTTGATGCCATTGCGGGTAATGGCGTGAATGGGCATATGTGCCTGCATTTCGCGGGAAGCTTGCTGCATGGCAGTAATCAAAAAAATCCCACGCACCAGGAAGCCGTTGCGCGGGCGATTGAGTACATAAGGGCAAATTACTAAAGAATTTATTTTAACCGCGAATAGCGCGAATAGACGCGAATAACTACCCTAAAAGGTTTTATTCGCGTCTATTCGCGCTATTCGCGGTTAAGTGCTTTTGATTTTACAGGTTTCTCAGCTCATCAATAAATATGGGGTAATTTGCCATCAATATGCGGCATATTGCATAGCCGAATATAGACACCACTACAAACTGCCCCAGGCCCACATAGGCCGCATATGTAATATATGCCGCAAATGTGACGCTGCTGCCCGTACCAATTAAAATAACCAGAGGTATTATTGCGGCATTGATAATTGTGGTTGGCAAGCTACACAAAAACAGGTTGTTTGTACGCTTTTTTATCACCAGTAACAGCCCCATTGCGATGGCCGTAGCCGCCGTGCCCAGCACAATATCCACCAATCCAAGCGGCGAGAAAAAATTAGCAATTAACACGCCCAATATTACAGCCGGGGCAAAAATTGGGTTGAAAAAAGCCAGCAAATTCAGACTTTCGGCCACACGAAATTGGATGGGGCCAAAACTGATAGGTGCCAGGCTAATGGTAATGGCGGCATAAATAGCCGCAACCACGGCCATTATGACCATAGTTCTAATACTCATTTTCATGAAAAATCACTCCTGTTTTAATATTTTACAAGGTGGTTTTCAGGCACACCTTAATAACAAAATCAATATGGCTCTCTAACCAAGTCTCTAAACAGTATTTCTGCTACCTCAAAGAGGTCATCGTCTGTGACATCCTCATCAATATCATCTTGCACAATCACAACCACATAATCATCCCGCACCAGCACTTCCAGCCCTATAACATCCCGCAATACATTTTCCGAGATAAACAACATATCACGGTACAGAAACAGCGCGTGATTTGCACCGCGCACAGGGCGCGTCCAGCCATTAACTGTAATGTTCAGCACCCGCGCTTCCGGCTGCCAGTCCATGCCTTCAGTGTACCGCTCAAAATGCCTGGCAGGAAGATACGCCAACCCGGTGATGGGGCTGATAAATGGTGCAGACATCATATCCGCACGCACTGCTGCAATTTCGCCTGCATGGATATTGGCAGGCACGCCCATTTTATGAAATACAGCCACTGATAACAGGTCTTCCTGGTCTTCATCCAGGTCAAAATATATATTATGGGCAATCATATCCATATATTCCGACAGAGCTATTGGTATCTCTACCAATCCGCCGCGCCCGTCATAGGCCAGGTGTCCGGTGTATATAGCATAAAATCCCATGGTGTACAGCACAGATGCCTTGTACACAGAATCTATTGTGTGGGCAATGTACCGCATTTCATTCATGTCCAGATAACCCACAAAGGCCGGTATGGCCCAGGATTCGGGCATAGCTACGGCATACAACTCCTGCTCCATGGCAAATGCATGTATGCGTGCAGGGTCTCTATCCTCAAAGCCCATCATATATATGGTCAGGATAATATCCTCAAAGCCCAAGTTGCGTATGCGTTGCACATCATCAAAGGTATATGCCTGCGCAATAAAGCGGTGCATATATTCCGGAAAATGCTCTGCAATGGCATATAGCGCGGCATAGTCCGTGTCCTTTGTATCCGTAATTATGCGCGGTTCCGGATGTCTGCGCAGAAAATCTATCAATAGCTCTAAATCCACCGGTGTAAACTGGCCGAAAATGCGATGAGACATAAACTCTTCATGGCTCATGATGCCATTTTCTACGCCCGGTATGCGGTTTGAAATATGATACCAGTTGTGGTTAAGGATAATTTCGCCATCGGTGGTATACAGCATATCCAACTCAATATATTTAAAGCCGAGATTTATCGCATTTTCCATAGCTTCTAGCGTATTAGAGCCTTCCCAGCCCCTAATAGCCGCTGCGGCGTGGGCAATAAGAGCCAGCCCGCCATCACGTGGCATTACCAGTTCCATATCAATCTCGGTTTCTGGCAGTTCGTCCAAATACCATTCGGCCTGCGGCACATCTTCCATGGCCACCAATCTTTCTCCCGCAGCCACGCCACAGCCAGAAATCCCCAGTACCACAAATCCAATTATGATTAAAAATCTCCATCCAGAAAACATCTCTAATCAGTCACCTCAATCATTCATCACTAGGGCATTATGGTTGTTTCAAGCCCAATTAAGTTTCCGCTGCCATCACGAACAGGACTAACATGTAGGCCGCTGGCATTGCGGTTTCCATAGCTGGTAGTGCCGATGCCATGCGTATCCTCAAAGAAAGCTACTTCTTCACCATTGTAATACAAAGTGCTTGTTTCAGGGTCAAATACCAATCCAAACTCGCGATATTCTTCAAATGCGCCTTCAACAATATCCATCACTCTTTCAGTAATTGCATCGCCCAGGCCATCTAAGCCGCCATCCAACAAACCACAGCCACTAAAGGAAAATATCGACAGAGCCAATGTCAAAACCGCGAAAACCTTGATAAACTTTTTTGAATGCATGAAATATCTACCCCCACTCGTAATTTATATGATGTATGCTGCGAAGGGCGGAAATAACGCCACCTATGCTTATTCGGTATGACTTGGTTTTTATACATCCAACTTTCATGCTCTCACGCTTCTCTGCATATTGCAGCTATAATTTCCTCTTGAATCTCGAAAGTTGGAATGTTAACATTCGCCATAATTGCAAGCACGCCTTCTGACTTCGGAAAATAAGCCGTGCTAAAATCAACACCATTGTCTAAGCCGTTATGCCAATAATAACGCTCTCCATTTTCTTCTGAAACCCAAACGCCAAGCCCAATATGACCTTCAAAAAAATCGGTATCTACTCTTGGAGCTATCATCTGCTCAAGCATATCCTTTGAAAATAGCTTGCAACCGAACAGTCCTCGCCAAAATAATTTCAAGTCATCGGCAGTTGTATAAATGCCACCGTCACCTGCCCCAATTATCGGAATGCAATAATAATTGGTAAACAGTTGGGTTTTTCGTGGGTCGTAATAATAGCCAACCGCTGTATTTGCAGGAAGGTCATTAAGCGCATAAAAACCTGTTCTTTCCATTCCAAGCGGGTCAAGTATGCTTTCTTTGATGAAGTCAGCAAAATCTGCTTTGGTTATAGCCTCAATTACAAGCGCCAACAGTATGAAGTTAGAATTTGAATAGCCCATTCGCTCACCACGCTTAAACTCGGCGGGCTTGTTGATAAAAAGCGGTAAATAATCTTCATTTTTCAACAATAAATGAGATGGGTGCTTCCGAAAATATTCATCAGCTTCCTCTACGGTGTCGTAATCGCAACAACCCGCTATGCCCGATGTATGGGTAAGCAGATTCAATATCGTTGTTTCACAGTCAATGTTTTTCAAATCATATTGTAAAATATCGCATATTTTGCTGTCAAGCGATAATTTGCTTTGGTCAATCAGCTTGCATACAGCAGCAGCGGTGAATAGTTTCGTGCCTGAAGCTGTTGCAAATGCCGTATCCCTGTTGTTTGGGAGTTTCTCTGCTCTGTTCCTGTCGCCTTGCACTTTTTCAAATTGGATTCCACTGTTATCGACCATTGATATAATTCCCGAAAATTTATCCGCACGTTCCCAGTTTGTAAATATATTTTCAACGTGATTCATAATATCGTTGGCCATTATTGCCTCCTGAATTTTATCGTTATCATTCAAAATATTAATATACGCACATACTACAGTTTTGCTGTGGTACATAAGTGCGCCCTTGCCTTTTAAGCAATAGTAGATTGTTGCCTTTTCAGTATGTGGCGTTATTTCCGCCCTTCACAGCACAACCCATAACTTGTAATCGCTGTTAATAAGCTCTTCCCCAAACCACCATATGCTTCGCATCTCCACCGCAACAGAAGCAGGTTTCGCCTACTTTCTCTTGCTCGAAAGGTATGCAACGACTGGTGGCCGTGGCCATTTCTTTCACTTTATCTTCGCAGGACAGCTCGCCGCACCACATGGCCTTTACAAAGCCCGGACGCGTATCTAGCTGTTGTTTCAGCTCTTCCACACTTTTCGCGATATATGTTCTGCTTTCGCGGTTTGCCAGTGCCTTATCAAACAAGGCTTGCTGCAAGTCTTCCAGAGCCTGCGCCACGGCTGCTTCCAGATTATCCAGGCTAACAACAACCTTTTCGCGGTTGTCGCGTCGCACAAGCACACATTGTCCAGCTTCTATGTCTTTTGGACCTATTTCAAGGCGCAATGGCACGCCTTTCATCTCATATTCGCTAAATTTCCAGCCGGGGCTGCGGTCGGAGCTATCCAGTTTCACGCGGAAGTTGCTCAAACGGTCTTTCAGGCCGCTTGCAAAATCCAATACACCCTCTTTGTGCTGCGCAATAGGAATAATTACAATCTGCGTTGGCGCAATTTTTGGCGGCAGTACAAGGCCGTTATTATCACCATGTGTCATAATTACGCCGCCTATAAGGCGCGTAGAAACACCCCAGCTGCTTTGATGCACATATTGCAGCTTATTTTCTTTATCCGTATATTGTATGCCAAAGGCTTGCGCAAAGCCATCGCCAAAGTCATGTGTGGTACCTGCTTGCAGGCCCTGGCCGTCATGCATCAAACATTCAATGGCATATGTTGATTTTGCTCCGGCAAATTTCTCTTTATCGGTCTTTTTGCCCCTCAAAACAGGCATTGCAAGATAATTTTCGCAAACTTCCGTGTAAATATCCAGTATGCTTAGAGCCTCTTGCACGGCCTCATCAGCTGTGGCATGTGCCGTGTGGCCTTCTTGCCACAAAAATTCTCTGGTACGCAAAAATGGACGCGTAGATTTTTCCCAGCGCACAACGCTACACCATTGGTTATACAGCTTTGGCAAGTCGCGGTGGGATTGTATTATACTTGCAAAATGTTCGCAAAATAGCGTCTCGGATGTAGGGCGTATGCAAAGCTTTTCTGTAAGCTCTTCATCGCCACCATGGGTTACCCATGCCACTTCCGGCGCAAAGCCTTCTACATGGTCTTTTTCCTTTTGCAATAAGCTCTCGGGAATAAACATAGGAAAATATACATTCTCGTGCCCAGTAGCTTTGAACTTCGCATCAAATTCAGCTTTTATCTGCTCCCAGATGGCGTATCCATTGGGTCTAAAGATAATGCAGCCGCGCACGCCGCTGTAATCTGCCAGCTCTGCCTTTTTAACAATATCGGTGTACCATTGGGCAAAATCCACTTCCATATCCGTGATGGCTTCTACATTTTTTTGCCCTTTTGTATTTTCTTTCGCCATGATTTCTAGCTCCTTTTATGATATTCTACAAGCATTATAGCATAAATTATGGATATGTCAACTGTTATAGTAAATTGTCAAAATATGTATGTTACTACATCCCCTGCCATACACTATATGTTTCCCGCATAGCTCCTGCCACATCCATTTCATACACGCCTTCCAGCGCATCCGGCAACCGCATGTCACCTATCTTGCCCATGGCTGCTATTTTGCCCTCTTTCATCAGCATTATGTTGTCGGATAGGCGCATGGCCAGGTTTATGTCATGCAGCACACCTATTATACTGCGAGAATTGGTGGCAGCCCAGGTTTTTAAATAATCAATTAGCTCTAGCTGAAATTTTAGGTCCAGATGGTTTGTAGGCTCGTCCAACAATACAATTTGCGGGTCTTGCGCCAGTGTGCGCGCCAAAAATACCCTTTGCAGCTGCCCGCCACTTAGGGTATTTATGCTTTTGTCACGCTCGTCCCATAGTTTTACGGTGTGCAAACAGTTTTCGACCACATCTTTATCGTTTTTGGATGGCGTGCCTAGCAGACCATCCATATGCAAATATCGCCCCATCATCACCGTATCATATACGCTATATGCAAAATATACTGGCGATATTTGGCCCAGCATGGCAATTTTGGATGCACGCTGGCGCGGTTTAAGGTCGGCTGTATTTTGGCCGTCTATTTCGATTTTTCCGCGATGCTCCAGCAGGCCGCATATTACCTTTAGCAGCGTGGATTTACCGCAGCCGTTTGGACCTACAATGGCCAAGTTTTGGCCGGTTGCAATTTCCAGGTCTATATTATGTATCACATCTATGCCGCCGTAGCCCGCACAGATATTAGTTAATTTTAACATTACGATTCCCCCATATTTTTTAGATTGTCAATTATCCCCTGGAAATAATCTTTGTCGCGGCTACCAGAAATATGTTCCGGCTTCAAAAAGAAAGATAGAAATTCATCGGTCGAGGCAGGCATCATAGAATAATCCCAGGCGCCGTCATCAGAATGGACTATCCCATCCGTCAAGCTGGCAAGCGAAGCCGCCAACATGCCATATAATAGCACAACAGGGGCTGGTTGCCCCGCACTTCTACGGAAATGCCAATGATGGCCTATTTTTATGCTTTCCCTGATAATGCTCTTGTATTTTCGCGAATTAGGATTGTTCCTTAACTCATCTTCCCATCCCGCTTTGTCTATAGGGCAATATTGATAGTAATAGCAATCTATTCCTCCCGGCATATCTTGTATATAAAATATCGCACGAAACTCTTTGTTTGTAAGCATCTTGTCATCTGGGTCAACCTCTATTATCTCATTGGTTTTGATACATTCCAAAACGACCCGGATGTCAAATACTTTATGAGAACCAATGTGCGATAAATAGTCACTCATGTTTTTGATGGCCAAGCTCATAATTTCACGATATGTAGGTATATAGGACTTGCCGGGTATCGCTTGAAAAATCGTGCTCATCTCAGAGACCCCTTATATTAAAGCGGGCGGCCACAGGCCGCCCCTACGATGTTAATTATACGTTTTTTTCTGCTTTTTGCCCTTTGGGGCAGGTGTGCCGCCATCACCTGTATCGTTGGTGGTTGAAGGCGTATTGTTATTGTCTGTTACTTGTTGACCTTTTTTCGCCATTTTGCAATTCCTCCTAGATATGATGAATAAAGCTGTTTGCCTTGTTCATAGCTTTTCTGCCGTCTTTTATCATTCTTTTGCGGGTGCGTTTATCGCTCAAGGCAACAGCCAGGCCAATTGCGCCCAGTGCGCCGCCGGCGATAAGCCCGCTGGTAAATCTTCCCATGTGAATCACCTCTTTTGATGTTTAGCAGTATTATTCACATCGGGACGGCATTTTATTCATATCATTTGGCGGTCTTGCGAAAATGCTTTGCATATCCGTAAATAAGGTATCCAAGGCCCAAAATAGCAATAACAACAGACATTATCATTGATATTGAAAGATTTGTGCCGGCAAGCAGCAGTTGGTCGGTGCGCAAGCCTTCGATGAAGAAGCGTGCAACACCATATATCAGGAAGTAATATGCAAGCAGCTCACCGTTGAATTTTTTGTGCTTGCGGTATAGATTTAATGCCACAAACAATGTCAAAAGGATGGCAGCCTCGTACAGGAAGGTTGGGTGTACAGAAATATATGTAACATCACCCCGTATTATGGCATTATCCCTCATTTCCTGCGTTACGGTACTTAGATTATGCACCTGGTCCAAGCGCAGCTGCATAGCAAACAGGCCATCAGTATAGCCACCAAAAGCCTCGCGGTTGATAAAATTACCAAAGCGGCCAATTGCATGACCTATAATGAGGCCAACTATGCCAGTATCTGCAAAATGCAGAAAATTGACCTTTTTTATACGGCAAAATATAAATGCAGTGAGAATGGCTGCTATTACTACACCATATATAGCCAGCCCGCCCTGGCGCGTATCGAAAATACGGACGAATGTCCATGTAGCGTCCCAGGCAAAAATTACATAAAACAGCCGGGCGCCTACGATACAGGCAGGCACCACAAACAGTGCAAAATCCAGGTATAGATTGGGGTCTTGCCCAGTGCGCTTTGGCGCAAATACTGCACCGAAATATACACCGGCAATAATACCGATAACAACCATTATTGCATACCAATATATGTCAAATCCAAATATCGTGAAGACCACAGTGTTTATGTTATTAAGTGTAATTCCCAGATTAGGGAAGATAATATCCGGCAAAATTTCTCCTCCATTTCTCGTTTGTAATATAACCAGTATATCACAAATCTTGTCAATGTCAAACTGACATTTGCACAGATATGTTTTTTGTGCTACAATTTCCATGTGCAAAGGGGATGATTATTATGATAAAATACGATGCAGGCTCATTGATAAAAAGACTACGGCAGCAAAAGGACATGACACAAGAGCAACTTGCGGAATATGCCGGCATTGATAGGGCAACGCTCTCTAAAATCGAAAACGGAAAAGCAACGGCAAATAGCTCCACACTTCACGCCATCTTCCAAAAATTAGGCGTTGACCCCAGCGGCCTTTCGGGATATTTTTTGAGCCGCAAAGAAACCGAATGGGATTCCGCCAGAGCCGAAATTGAAGCCAGCGCATCTCAAGGAAACTACGAAAAGGTATACGCTTTAATTGAGGAACTGGAAAACGATGCAGAATATATGGCAAAAAATACGAATCGCCAATATGTAATGTATGTGCGAGGTTTTTCTCATATTTATACCGGCAAAAATGCAGAAGAGGCTATAGAAATGTTTGATGAGGCTATCAAGATGACATTGCCCCATTTTAGCCAGAAATATCTTGATGACTATCACCTTACTTCGCTCGAAATCAACATATGCAGCTCTAAGGCAACGGCTCTTAGCATAAGCCAGCGAAACGAAGAAGCAATAGAGCTAATGTATGCATTAAAAGAAAATTTTGATAAAAATTGCATAGATAGGAACCTTTGGGGCAAGTTATACCCAAACATCATTTACTATCTAACAAGATTTCTATATCTTGCCAAAAGATATCAAGAAGCTTTGGAGCTTTGTGAAATAGGCCGCAAAACCGCCATGGCCGGCTACACTGTGCTTTTACCGCAGATTATGCTAAACAAGGCATATATTCTGCACGCACTGGGCGATAATGAGGGCAGCGAACAAACTTTTCGCAATGTATATCACACATATTTGCTCTATGGTATGTCCGGGCAGGCAGAGGCGGTAAAAAGAGATACGAAAAAATACCTGGATGTAGATTTATAAAATTGTCAAATTATGGTCTGTTGCGTTTGGCTCACATAATGTGATTCAAACGCAACAGACTTTTTTGCTTTTGCATGGTATAATTCTCTGATTACAGAAAAACACACTTGACTTTTTAGGGAGGCAAATTTATGAAAAACGGACGTTTTAGAACAGCAAAGGGCATTGTTATTGGCGCTCTAATGATGATTTTGTTATCTGGTACGGTGCTTTTGGCCAGCGCAGAGACACGCCAGGTCGTTTTTGGCGTAGGCGTTAGCTTTAACGGCACCCGGGTTAATTTTGATGCGGATAGCCAGCCATTTATCATGGATGGCCGCACTTTCTTGCCTGTGCGGGCTATCGCAGACATAGCTGGGCTTGGAGTGGATTTTGACGGCGCGACAAATACCGTGGTATTAACAGGCGATGGGGCACCTGCTGCACCCGCTCGCGCAACATCACCATCACCTGTAACGCAATCTCTGTTCACCACAAGCATTATTGATGGTGCGCAGTTTGGTGACCTTGGCAGAAGAGGTGATGGAACCGCCTTTGTACGCGCCCAGGATTCTGTTCGTATGGGCGGTCAAAACTTTAGCCAAGCTATGGCATTTAGGGCAAGTGTTGATGACCCGGCATTGGGTGCATATTCATCGCATCGCCTAGACGGAAGGTACACCACTCTTGTAGGCACGGTTGGCAGAATTGACGGTTCAGGGCAATCCAGTGGCACTTTATGGCGTATTTGGGGAGATGGTACTGTTATTTACCAATTTGAGCATTCTATATCAGATGGCAGAACCATTAATGATGAAGCACCAAGGGCAATAGAGGTAGATGTTACCGGTGTTAATGTTCTTACGATAGAAGTTACAATTTGGAGCCATAGGACAAGAGCAGAATTTGCTTTTGCAGGTGAGTTCAGGCCATAAGAAAATCAAAGACAGCTCGTAGAAAAATCTACGAGCTGTCTTTGATTCTTCATCAATATTCCGGCAGCAACAGCACCTGCCCTATCACAATATGGTTAGGGTCTTCTATGCCGTTAAGCTCCATTATGCGCGTAACCATGCCAATATCACCGTAAAACATCTGGCTAACCGCAAATAGTGTATCACCGGGCTGGATGGTGTATGTTTCGGGTATATTTGCGAAGGTTGGTGTGGCTTCTGGTGTTGGTTCTGGTGTTGGTTGAGCCGGTGTTGGTTCGGGGGTTGGTGCAGGAGTTGGCGTTGGGTCGGGTGCAGGCGGCGGGGTTGGTGGCGGCGTTACTGCTGGCGTGGGCTGCGGTGTATATTGTGCAGGCGGCTGGTATTGTGGCTGGCCCGCACCATCTGCCACACTGCCGCTGGTAGCGCGTGTTTGATAATCCTGCTCCACAAATACAGGCATGCTGGCCAGTTGGCGCAGTTGGTCGGCTATGATAATATGGTTGCTATCTATTGTTACGATGGCGTTTTCCAGCGCGCTTATGCGCCCGTCACTTTGTAAGAGCCCTGCGCCCATGATGAATGTTGTGATAAACAGCACTGCGCACAATCCGATAAGCAGGTTGGACATTTTGCGCATGTCTTCCACACCCCTCTCTTCCCTTTGCGTCGTTGCAACGCTAGACATGGCTTTGCTTCCGCGTGCCGATGCTCGCACCGGCGCCTCTCTTGTTTCTTCACTTTTCTTTCTCCCCCTTGGTGGTGCTTCATCAAATATCTTTAGTCTTGTGGCCGGTACTGCCTCGTCTCTTGGTTTGGCAACTTCACGAACCTTGGCACGGGCAATGCGATTTGCGTTCATATATTCCTGCATGCCGCGGTTTTGTTCATAATACACAAAATATCCGCTACATTCCAGCATTCCGGACATTTCGGCATTCCACATATAAAACACATTTTGCTTTTCGATGGGGTCCATAACGAAAAGCACCTGATATGGGCGTGTAAAGCTGTTCATATGATAGTCCGCGTAGGATGGGTTTAGATGCACGCCATATCCCGGCTGAGATTGCATCCAACCTACTATTTCGCTGCCAGGAAAATATTTGTGCATCTCGTCTTCTGCGTGGTCATATGATGCATCGGTGAAACTTTCCATATTGTCGATATATTCGCTGTATTTACCCTGTATCACACCGTGTATGAATACATACGGAACAGCATCAATTATCATATACTTCCCAACCAAAAAGGCTATTTTTTCTGTGTGGCCGCCGCTTTCGGCATATTGCTTTAGGTAGCTGCAAACATAGTCCTCTACATAGATTTTTTGTGCCATGCCGTCCGAGCTGCCTATCTGCCTGATATTGGTGGGTAATGTGAACTTATTCATGGTATTTCCTCCTTGTCCATTTGCATTAAACTAAAGGGATTGTACCATACTCGATAGGAATAAATTGGAAAAGCCTGTCGGCATAGAACTGGTTTCGTGTAAAAAAAAACGACAATCCTCTCGGATGTCGTGGTTAATGATGCTATTCAAGGGCTGCTTCCAGCTTGCCCAGCTCATTTAGTGGAAATAACGTTAACAGCTCGCGGTATTGAGCAGAATCTAAACCTCTCGCATTTAAGTATAATTCGATTTTGCCATCAGTATCGGTTTGTTTGAATTGCTCCTTCATTTTCATAAAATCTGCGGTGTTCATTATTATTATCGCCCTCCTGACATGGGCGAGCCTAACTCGCCCCTACGAAGGTAGTATTGTCATCATTACGATTTTTTATGAGTCGGGCATAGCTCGGTCATAAAGCATATTTCGCATTTGGCCCTCGGAGCCTTACATATTTCGCGGCCAAAGGCTATTATTTGGTGGTTATAGCGTATCCAATGAGTTTTTGGCAGTATTTTCATTAGGTCGAATTCAATTTTTACGGGGTCGGTGTTTTTTGTTAGGCCAAGGCGGCCGGATATGCGCTTTACATGCGTATCTACCACCACGCTGGGCAGATTGAATATGTGGCAACGCACCACATTTGCGGTTTTGCGGCCTACGCCGGGTAGTTTGGTTAGCTCTTCGATATCGGATGGAAGCTGGCCGCCATGATGTTCCAGTAGGGCCCGCGCACAAAAAACAAGGCTTTTCGCCTTGTTACGGAAAAAGCCTGTTGGTTTTACATCTTGTTCCATCTCTGCCAAATTTGCACTTGCAAAGGCTTCCAAAGATGGATATTTTTGAAACAGCTGCGCGGTTACAATATTAACGCGGTCATCGGTGCATTGCGCACTTAATATAGTCGCAAAAAGCAGCTCATATGGCTTTTCGTAATTCAGATAGCATTTATCCTCATATGGATATTGCATGTCCAGAGCTACTAATATAGCCTTCACGCGTTCGGGCTTCTTCACGATATTTCTCCCATCATTTGCATCACAACTTTTGTAGAATTTTCCGCCGCCTGCACTACAAATTCCTCAAATGTAGCTTGCGCAGAGCCATCGGCCTTATCAGAAATGGCACGGATGGCCGCAAAAGGAATTTTGTTCAGATAGCATACTTGAGCAATGGCAGCACCTTCCATTTCAACACACAGGGCGGCAAATTCGTCCAAAATCCATTTTTTCGCTTCAGCATCTTCAATAAACTGGTCGCCTGTAGCAATAAGGCCATGATGAACCTTTGCGCCGCCTTCGAGGGTAGTTCCATAAGCTTTCATAGCTAGGTCTGCCAGTTTTATATCAGCAGGAAGGGTGTGCATTTGCATACCTGGTAACTCGCCGGGTTTGTAGCCAAAAGAACCTGCATTAACATCGTGATGCACAAGCTCTGTTGCAACAACAACATCGCCGATATTAAGAGCATTGTCAATAGCACCCGCGGCGCCAAGATTTATCACAGCAGTAACAGGAAAGCTGATAATCATAGCCTGTGCACACATTGCAGCATTTACCTTGCCCACGCCACAGCGCGCAATCACGACCTTTTTGCCAGCAATTTCACCGGTATAAAACACCATGCCGCCGATTGTGATAATATCGGCTATTTCCATCTTTGCTTGCAGGCCCTCGACCTCTATTGCCAATGCCCCAATAATACCTATCATCCTTTGAAATCCTCCATCATTTGTGCCAGCTTTTTCGCATCTGCTGTAATCTCCGCCATATCCGCACCCTCTATCATCACGCGTATCAGTGGTTCCGTGCCCGATGGGCGTATTAGCACGCGGCCGCGGCCTTCGTATTTCTTGTGCAATACAGCGGTTTCGGCCTGTATTTCCGCATCGGCTTCGATATCCTCTTTGGTGGCATTTCCAATTTTCGCATTTATCAACACCTGCGGCATTTTTTTCATGGTATTTAGCTGCCCCAGTGTTTTGCCGGTTTCTTGCGTAATAGATGCCAGCAGCAGGGCCGTCAATATGCCATCGCCTGTTGTATGGTGGTTCAGGCATATTATGTGGCCGCTTTGCTCGCCACCCAGGCTGTAGCCGCCTTCTATCATGCGTTCTAGCACATAGCGGTCGCCTACTTTAGTTTGCTCGGCTGTAAGGCCCGCAGCTTCAATATCATGGAAAAAGCCCAGATTGCTCATCACCGTGGCAACTATAGTATTTTTTGGCAGTTTGCCATTTGACGCCCAATGCTTGCCAATGATGGCCATAATCATGTCGCCGTCAATTATTTCTCCATTTTCATCCACAGCAAAACATCTGTCGCCGTCACCATCAAAGGCAAAACCCATATCATATTCGCCGTCTCTAATGAAGTCTGCCAGCAAGTTAACATGTGTAGAGCCACAGTTTTCGTTTATATTGGTGCCATCAGGCTCGTTGGCTATTACGGTGACATCTGCGCCCAACAGCTCAAATATCGCGGGAGCAGCCATTAATGTAGCGCCATTTGCGCAGTCCAACACAATCCTTTTGCCTTGTAAATTCGCTTGCACAGCTCCTTGCAAAAAGTCCACATAATCCGCCGTGGCCATTATGCCGCTTAGAATGCGACCAATATCAGCACCAGTGGCTTGTGGTAACTCTTGTTCTTTGGCCGATAGTGCAGCTTCTATTTGGTTTTCGATGTCATCAGTGAGCTTGTGGCCCTGGCCATCATAAAATTTTATACCATTGTCGCCGAAGGCATTGTGCGATGCAGATACCATTACCCCAGCTGAAAGCCCGTATTTGCGCACCAAATACGCCACTGCCGGCGTGGGTACAACACCCGCCAAATATACATCTGCACCAATGGAGCATATGCCCGCCGCAAGTGCGGCCGCCAGCATATCGGACGATTGGCGCGTATCCATTCCAATCAATACCGATGGTTTCTTGGCGCCACCAAATTTTACCAGCACCTTCGCACCGGCCGCTCCCAGGTTAAAGGCCATCTGTGCAGTCAAAAATGTGCCGGCCTTGCCTCTTATTCCGTCTGTTCCGAATAATCTCACCATATTAATCCCCTGCTTCCTCGTCTTCTTCTCTTTCACTCTCTTCTTCCTCGTCTTCACTTTCTTCTACCGTTTCAATATATATCGTTATCGTCGGCTCCTCATCACTATCTAATAGACTTACTCTAGCAGGCAGTGCAAATACAAGCGGAATTTCATTGTAGCCCACTTCCAGGTCTTCGCCATTAACAATGGCCGTTACAGCTATATTGCTTACACCCGCCATCACTGTTTGAAGAGCAGCTAAATTGACTGCAATTTCTTCCGTGATAATCACTGCGCCAGTTGGCAGCCCAATAATTGTAATATCCTCTATCGATATTGTGAATTCACGCTCCACGAAAGGCTCAATGAAAACATCCACTATAATTGTGTTAATTCGCGGGTCTATTAAAAATACATCCGGCGGCAGTACAAATCTAATGTCATATTCTTCGCTGAAATTTGAAGTAGCACTTATAATCCGCCCTTCCGGAATAGGCTCCAGCAATATGGGTGCAAGCGCATCTATGGCTTCGGCTTCGCCCGCCACATCCAGCCATTGCGGGTCCCAATGTACGCTGTGTATGCCAAAGCCTGGCGGCGGGTGGGCCTCGTGGCGTGGCTCCAATACACGTACGCGACCACGGCGAAAGATGGGTATTTCTATATCTGCCGTATCTTGGAATTGCAGATGCTGCGATACAACTGGATCGCCTGCGGAATCCAAGGCTGTAATGGTAACACCTTCTAAATATTGGGTATATGTTGCGCCATCAATATTAGCAGATACTTCCAGGCGGTCTATGCGGTTCACGATGCTGCTGGGCCCCGTCACAGTAACCACATCAGGTGTAATGGCAACTGATTCGCTCAGTAAAAAATAATCATCGGAAATATCGCCGTATTCGTCCAATACCACAACCATTTGGACACTGGTCATGGTGTCCATCATCAAATTGACATTCCGCGGACTAAAGGACATTAGCTCAACGGCATTGCCATAGCGGTCGGGCTGAATTGTAACGCGCAAATCCTCACCTCTTTGGGCGGCGGCAATAATATCGGATGTAGATAAATCAATATATGCACCTATTGTGTCCCTTATTGCATCTAGGTTGCGTGATGTACCGCGCACTTGGATGCTTATAGTTAGATTGCGCAAAAAATCTATATTTTCCAGATGTATGCCTTCAGCAGTTCCGGTTGCAAGGGCATCTTCATTGCGTAATTCCAGTTGCACGCGCATAATTTCGTTGCGCATAGGGTCTTCCACATTCATAACCAAAAACCACAGCACAAAGGCCATTAAAAAGGCCGCAATTTTCCATGGCAAGTTTGTTAGGAAGCTGTCTTTAAGCTTCAGCAAAATTTTCACCATAGCTTATCCATCAGCTCCCTTCTTTTTTCTTGCTTTTCTTTTTCAACTTTTTCGCTTTTTTTGTTTTCAAATTAGCCATTAGCATAGATTTTATCTCATCTTCGCCCAGATTGCGATGCAATTTTCCATCTTTTGCTATAGATATTGCGCCGCTTTCCTCTGAAACCGCCAGCGCAAAGGCATCGGATACTTCAGAAACGCCCACAGCAGCGCGGTGGCGTGTGCCAAGGTCACTTGACAAAGCCTCGCCCGTCAGCGGAAGTATACATGTGGCAGCTTTTACACGGTTTGCACGTATAAGCACTGCGCCGTCATGTAGCGGCGTGTTATGTTCAAAAATGTTGATAAGCAACTGGCTAGTAACAACAGCATCAATGGCAACACCGCTGGATTCCAGGTCGCCCAGGGGCACTTCCTGCTCTATGACAATCAATGCCCCTGTTTTTACTTTGGACATTTTCTTCACAGCATCAATGATCTCTTCGAGGCAAGCAGCAGAAGTGGTCTCGTGATTTTCTTCCAAAGGACTAAAAATTGGTGTGAAAAACGGTACATTGCGATTTTTTCCAAGATTTTCTAAGGCTTTGCGAATTTCCGGTTGGAAGATGATAACGGCGGCAAGTGCTGCCACGGTAAGACTTTGCTCTATAACCCAAACGGTTACATTCATTTGCAAAATAACTGCACCAAGATAAATTAGCGCGATAGTCAAAATACCTTTGAACAGCGTCCATCCCCGTGTTTGTTTAATCCACACAAGAACTCGATACAGCACAAAGGTGATGAAAAGGATATCAATAACAGAAGTTAGCCCCAAATGCGGCAAGGCAAATGCAGGCAGGTTAGAGAATAGATTGCTGATAAGGTCCGTCATTTTTAATCATCATCCTCATCATAAAAATCAGGGTCATACATATGCGAGCTATATCTATCATCGGTTCTGGCTGGTACGGGTGGTGGTGTGCCGCGCTTTGCACCAAACCCACGGCTTGATTTAGCAGATTTTGCCGATGGCTGGTACGCACCCATTTCCGCCGTTACCTTGGGTACTATTTTCACATAATACAAATTATCGTCATCGTCAAAGGTCACGTGCTCCACGCGCCTGTAGTCCACCACATTATCAAAGAATTTGGCTACCCACACCATTGCAGCCGAAAAGATGCTGCTAATAAAAACGACAGGTATGGACATATCCAAGTCTGTGACCGCTATGACCATAGTCATACACACCATGCCAATTATTGCGCCCACAGCTATAGCAATGTCCTTGGAATAGTTGATAGAAATAAGCGAAATTAGATGCACAGCCAGTATCATCATCGCAAATACAAAGCCAATAACCATCCAGTTAAAGTCGGTGGTGAGCTGGGCATATATCTGCGCAAAGACTTCCATGAAAACCACGGGCAACTCGAAGAGGTCCAGCTCGGCAATTATATCAGTTGTGCCTGCCAGTGATGAGGCTAGGTTTGTAAAAAATGGTAAGAAATACCATACAGCGGTACCCAGTGCAATAGGTATTATACTGGTCATGCCAAAAAATAGACCCGCAAACAATACGACAACATACGGCACATGAAAATGAAATCCAAAAATAATGGCTAATATAAGCAAAGAGCGGCGCGGAGAAAGGCGCGCGTAGAATACAATCAACAATATCATTAGCATAAATACGAAGACAGCAACCTCAGTAGCAGCAGAAATTTGGATAGTAACAGCTACGGCCACAAGGAAAAGTGCCACGGCAGGTGGCGAAATGGTGAAGAGAAGGGATGCCAGCGCCAGATAGGCGACCTCGGCGGCAGAACCAAAGAGAATGGCGAATTCTTCGCGATACATACCCAGCGAATTTATTCTGGAGAATATAAATAGGCCCACGACGAATTTGAGAATGTAGTTGATTATGACTTCAAATTTTTTGTAGAAGCCTATTATATTTTGCCTGATGTGGATTAGCTGGTCCATGTTTTCCCCCTTTAGCCCCTTCTTGAAGACCTATCATCGCTGTCATCATCCCAGAATTCTGGATCTGCGCTGCTGCGATAGGTGTATTCTAGATTTGCCCTGTGGTAATGTGTATAGGGCTCGTGTTCTTCGTAATCATCTTCTTCCAACATTTCTTCGACCCTTGGCCTTCTTCCGGCAAATCTTTGCCTGCCCCGTCTAGCCCTTGTGGGCGCGGGTTCTTCGTCTTGTATTGCATCCGGGTCCAGCCCACGCATCAGCTTGAAATACGCATTGATACGCCGTTCGGATATCAGAAATTCACGTGTATGGATGATAGTACCTATGACGCTGTATGCTGTCATAAGAATTATGGCAAAAATTAGCAAGCGCACAGCTTCTGCTCCAAAGTCCATCGCAAATAGGTCTGCACCTTCGATGGCCAGCAAATATATCACGTAAAAAAGCAACAAAATAGCACATCCGATGCCCAGAAAAAAGCGCATACGCATGTTTCGTTTGTAGATGAAATCATGGCGAAAATATTGGCCAGCGCGGGAATCACGGTCAAAATCTCGCTTGTCATATATAGCCATTTTTGACATTGTTATGATTTTTTCCTTGTCGTGCATATCATACCTCTACAATGGTCGCATAGTCGGAAACAGCAGCACATCGCGAATAGACGCACTATCTGTCAACAGCATAATCAGCCTATCCATGCCAATACCCAGGCCGCCCGTTGGCGGCATGCCGTATTCCAGCGCAAGGATGAAGTCCTCATCAATTTGGCTGGCCTCTTCGTCGCCCGCGTCACGCAAGGACTCTTGATGCTCAAAGCGGGCTCGCTGGTCTATCGGGTCGTTAAGTTCAGAGTATGCGTTAGCAAATTCGCGGCCAGTGATGTATAATTCGAAACGCTCGGTATATTCAGGCTTATCGGGCTTGCGTTTGGTCAAAAACGATATTTCAACGGGATGGTCTAGTATAAAGGTCGGCTGCACCAACTTTTCTTCGGCATATCTATCAAAGAATGAGTTCAAAATATCGCCTTTTCCGTCCATTGTAGTATATCCGATATCGTGGTCTTTGGCTAGTTGTCGCGCCTGCTCCAAGGTATGCACTTCGTCAAAATCTACATTGGCATATTTACGCACGGCTTCAACCATTGTAACGCGCTCGAATGGCTTGGAAAGGTCGATTTCTGTACCTTGATAATTTATTACGGCAGAACCACAAACCTCTGTGGCCAGCTTACGTATCAAGCTTTCCGTTAATTCCATCATACCGTGATAATCAGTATATGCCTGGTACAGCTCCAACATGGTAAATTCTGGGTTATGTTTTGTGCTAATACCCTCGTTACGAAACACCCGTCCAATCTCATATACACGCTCTAACCCGCCCACAATCAGCCTTTTAAGCGGTAGCTCCAATGCAATGCGCAGAGACATGGGCAGATTAAGTGAATTATGGTGTGTATCAAACGGCCGCGCGGATGCACCGCCTGGTATCGTTTGCAAAATCGGCGTTTCTACTTCAATAAAGTTGCGGCCATCTAGAAATTCGCGGGTTTTGCGTATGATGGCAGAGCGCTTTAGGAAAGTCTCGCGCACCTCGGAGTTCACAATCAAATCCACGTAGCGATGGCGATAGCGCAGTTCTTTGTCTGTAAGGCCATGGTGTTTTTCCGGCAAAATCTGAAGTGACTTGCATAGCAATGTTATTTCGGTAGCTTTGACGGATATTTCGCCCTTTTGTGTCTTAAATACCTCGCCAATCACACCGAAAATGTCGCCTATGTCGCATTTCTTAAAGGCCTCATAGGATTCCTGTCCCACATCGTCGCCTTTCACATATACTTGTATGCGACCTTTTTCGTCCAGCAAATCACAAAAAGCAGCCTTGCCCATGATGCGTCTTGTCATCATGCGCCCGGCAACTTTTACAGTTTGACCTTCTAATTTATCAAAATCTTTATGAATTGTTTCGGAGTGTGTATCTGTATCATATTTTACAATCAAAAACGGGTCGTTGCCAGCTTTTTGCAACTCTGCCAGCTTATCCCTGCGTATTTGTAATAA
>Ga0131853_10000170_pt1 | contig 112778 bp, 135 predicted proteins | sample TergutLab28metaG_FD_92764 | JGI IMG/M metagenome (GOLD analysis project Ga0131853, IMG submission 92764) | Labiotermes labralis P1 segment gut microbial communities from Petit-Saut dam, French Guiana - Lab288 P1 (version 2) (version 2) | ecosystem: Host-associated > Arthropoda: Insects >...
ATCCAAATGTTGCATCGCGCGTTATCTGCAACACAAAAATCATTACAAAAAGAACAGGCAAAAGCTAACTACATCTTATCCAGCATGTCTGAAGGCTTCGTACTGCTCGACAAGCAAAAAAACATCCTACTCTGCAACAACAGCGCGCAGGAATTTTTTGCTTGTCCCAATCAACCCGAAACCATTTATAACCTCACACGGCATAAAAAGCTGCTCACTGCCATCGACAATGCCGGCAGTGGCGGACAATCAAGTATACTTGATGTCAAACTCACCCGCCACGCTAAAGTTTATGTGCGGCCGTCACGTGCCGCCGGCAACACATCGGGCGTGACGATGCTGCTGGTCGATATGACCGCAGAAAAAGAGTTAGAGACAAAGAAGCGGGATTTCTTTACCAACGCCTCACATGAGTTGAAGACCCCGATCACCTCGATTATCGGTTTCTCCGAAATGCTCAATCAGAATCTCATCAAGGGCGAAGATGAAAAAAAAGCCGCCATGCAGCGCATAGAAGCCGAAGCCAAGCGCATGTCGGGGCTGATTAATGATATTTTAACCATCTCGCGGCTGGAGTCAGACGGCAAACGCAACCTTGCGCAGTTTGATTTCAGTGATGTTGCGCGCGAGGCCATCGACGCTCTTGCACCACAAGCCGTCGGCATTGAAATCAATGCCGATTTAACACCGCTTATCTGCCGTGCTGATAAGCGACAGCTGTATGATTTATGCGTCAATCTCATTGAAAACGCCGTAAAATACAACAAGCCGAACGGAGACGTTTTTGTTTCTGCTGCAAAAAAAGGCGGCAACCTTGTCTTTACTGTCAAAGACACCGGCATCGGCATTCCGGCAGAGTATCAAACCCGTATCTTCGAGCGTTTCTTCCGCGTCGACGAAATGCGTCAAATTGCCGGCACGGGGTTGGGATTGTCGATTGTCAAGCACATTGTCGGGAGTTACAACGGCAATATTTCGTTGCAGAGTTGTAACAACGCGGGAACTGAGATTGTGGTGATGTTGCCGTTGCTGTAAGCCAATGCTCATTTGGTGCGTGGCTTGATTTACGCATGCCTCCTACATCCCGCTCGCCCGTTCCTCACAATACACGCACCGATACAACCCCGCCTGCTCGTCACACAATGTAAACGTATGCACAACGCCTCGCTCCGCAGCAGTCACGCAACGGGGATTTTTGCATTTGATGGCATTTTCTACTTTCTGTGGTAAACTCATGCGCTCTTTGTTGACAACGCGGCCGCCCTCGATGATATTGACCGTGGCGTTGGCGTCAATCAATCCAATGACGGCATAATCAAGCGCGATATTATTCTGGATTTTTATGATGTCTTTGCGTCCGCAGCGATTGCTGGCGGCGTTGGTGACGATAGCAACCGTGAAATCGACATTATTTAGCCCCAAGTGATGGTATAGTTTAATGCCCAAGCCTTGCCTGATGTGGTCAATGACAATGCCTTTGTCAATGGGATTTACAAACTGCTTATCCATTAAAATTGCCTCCCCAGTATGCTCGCCAACAGTGCCATTCTGACATACATCCCGTTCTTGACTTGCTCAAAATACGCTGCACGCGGGTCGCTGTCGATGACGACGGCAATTTCATTGACACGCGGCAAAGGATGCAAGATTGCCATGTTTTCGCGCGCCGTTTTCAATTTGGCAATATCCAAAATATAGCGGTCTTTAAGCCGGATATACTCCTCTTCGTTGAAGAACCGTTCACGCTGCACCCGCGTCATGTATAAAATGTCCAATTCCGGCATGGACTGCACTAAGTCTGCTGTTTCAACGAATGGTATGCCGTTTTCTTGCAAGTAGTCGCGAAGGTACTGCGGCACAGTCAACTCATCGGGTGAAACGAAGACAAATTTCACGTTGGGATACCGCCCCAAATTTTTGACCAGTGAATGCACTGTGCGCCCAAATTTCAAATCGCCGCAACAGCCGATCGTTAAATTATCCAGTCGCCCCAAACGCTGCTGTATCGTCATCAAGTCGGTCAAAGTCTGCGTCGGGTGCTCACGTCCGCCGTCACCGGCATTGATAACCGGCACATCACTTACGCCCGCCGCCACCAACGGTGCGCCTTCTTTGGGGCTTCGCATGACAATCACGTCAGCATACTGGCCGGCCATAATGATGGTATCCGACAGGCTCTCGCCCTTAGAGACGCTGGAGCTTGCCGCCTCAGAAAACCCAATCACAGACCCGCCCAGCCGTTGCATAGCAGCCTCGAAACTTAGCCGCGTACGCGTACTCGGCTCAAAAAACAAAGACGCCATCACCGTGGCGTCTAAGCAATGGGTATACCGCGACGAATCACACATCATGTCCGCCGCCATTGTCAACAATTGGGCTTGTTCGTCAAGCGACAAGTCCAAGGTATTGATGAGATTCCGTGCTTGTAAATTCATGCCCTGTCCCCTCTCTTGTTTCGACGGTATTTTATCATGCATTACACTCTGCTGTCAACTATGCGAAATTCGTGTACTCGACCAGACGGAACTCGCGGACAGCAAGGGTACCCTGGCCGACCCACATGCTCAAGCCCACAAGGACAAAAGAAAAGTTTTCGTAATATTCATTTCCTAAAACGCCCCTTATGATTTCCGCGAGCGATGCACGCCCCCTATAGTGCCCTGTATACAAACCATACTCAGAATCACCTCTAATCGCCGCATCTACCCAAATGACACTGCCGAATACATCTAGAAAATGAATATGTGCTTCATCAGCCACTTCAACGTCAAAATAAAGATACGTATTCGCCCAAGAATTCTGCAAAATAGCCAATGGCTCATTCAACACATAATCGATAGCTGCCCAGCCAGCCGTGCCTTGAGCCCTATTAAAAATATAAACGCTGTTTTCTTCTGTTATCTCAATAATATCTTCTTCCCATATCCGGTCTATATCGTCTTCATTCACGGTATATATTTCATCAAACTCAACACCAATCGTATGGCTAGGGATATAAAATGGCCATTCTGTCTCACTGCCATCTGTCCAGCCATCCGTCGGCAAATCAAAGATGTCAAAGATGACTCGAGGCTCTGTATCATCTTCAATCGACGGCAGTATCGCCACATTGCCATCTCCCGCGCAACCCCAAAGACTCACCAGCATAACTAAAGCAGCAACCATTGCCAAAATTTGTTTCCGATTCATGCAGCACCGCCGAATTTTTTTTATTTTATCCGATATTTTTGCCTGTTGATGTGTGTTGTTAGTGCAAGGCAACTTCTACGCCTCTTGCCATATAACATATACGTTGACCAAAATGCTTTACAATTACCGACAGTATAACATAAATGTGACACATTTTACAACGCTTATCGCAGCCAACACACAACATACAGCAAACTTAGCGGTAAAAAACCACTTGCCAGATTGCCACGTTGTGTGATATAATAGGTCAATTATATGTGCGCGCACCAACTTTTAAGGAGAACAAATGATGAGAACAAAACGTATCTTGGCACTTTTAGTCTGCCTGTCCCTGTTTATGAGCATGTTCGGCATCGCTGCTGCTACGCCTATTGCGCCGACCAACGCGAATAATGGTGTCGTGTTTGATATCTTCGACATACCCACTATCGCCTGGGGCAGAGCTCCGGGCGGCGATGGTACAATCGGCAATATCACCAACCAAAATGGTGCCTACACGTTCCACAACGTCGGCGGCGGCTGGCCAAATGCCACCGTTACTTTTGGCGAGGAAATCCCTTTCTCACCGGAAGATTTGCACTACATTCATTTTCATTTTGATATTGAGGTTGCATACAACGCCAGCGTTCACTTTATCGACATTGACTTCCCCCAAGGCGCCAGAGCAAACTGGACGATTCAAGCTTTTGGCAACGGACTCACCGACGTTGGCGACCTCTTGCCCGGTCGTTATATCGGCAGTGCCAGCTTAGCCAACGTCATTGACTATCATTTTGAGCTTGAGCCAAACTCCAGCGACGGCTTTGACTTTGTATTCGGTACATTTCCGTTTGATGACCTTCTCTTTTCGGGTCTGACCATTTGGGCGGTCGGTGGCGACGTCACTGTCCGCGAATTCCGTTTAATTGACACGCGCATTGTCGATATGCGCCCGCTCCCAACCTCGGAGATAGACACGCCTAACAGTTGGGCACATACATACATGCGCGACGCGTTGCAGCATGGCATCGTCGGTGCACAATTGCCTTCGGGTGTTGCTTTCCGCCAAGGCGCGCCACGCTGGTACATCGCTGAGCTTTTGGCTAACTTTATGGTTGTGTACAGCAACGCGGCAAACCTTGATGCCGTCGTTGCCAACTGGCTTGCCGTTGATGGCAATGTGCCCGGAAACATTAACTTTCCGGATGTGCCTGCGACTCATCCTCAATATGCGCAAATTACGGCGTTGGCAACCATGGGCGTTATTACGGGCGGCACATTTGACGGCGTGTTTGGCTTTGGCCCCAATCACACGCTGACGCGCGCGCAAGCCGCTGTTGGTTTGGCAAATATGATGAGGGCTTTGGGCTACGACATTACAAATTACGATGATGCTTCTGTCTTTGCCGATTGGGGCATTCCCGTGGCAAACGGCGGCATTCAGTCTTGGGCGCATATGCCGGTTTCTTTCTTGTATCATTACGACGTGATGGGCAACACGACAAGTGAAATCAATCTACTTCCTGACGGCTCAAACTACGTATTCAGCCCCAACATGGCATTTGATACCCAACAGCTGATCACTGCTATGGTGCGTATGTTGTTAGAGGTTGAATGGCCAAGCCCCACGCTTGTTTCTATGCTTGACTTCCTTGATGTTCCGCCAAGCGCGTGGCGCGCCCTGCGTGTGGCCGGCGAAGCTGCACAAATCGATATTGTCAACGGCAACCTCGCTGTGCGCAACCTTGTCGGCGGTTGGCCAAGCCGTGTGCTTGACCTGCGCGATGAAAACATCAGCATTCCCGAAAGCGATTGGGATTACATTTCGCTTATCATTGACGTAGATGTAACTGTCGCAAACTTTAACGGCTACGCCAACATCATCCTTTCGACCGATGCAGGCGACCGAGAGATAGTCGGTGAAGTAACCATAGCACCTATCTCCGCACCGCAGCTAAGGGCAGGCAATCATCGTTTAACATTGCCTTTGCGGAGCATTTTGCCGAATGGAACAAGCGGCAGCATTGACATTGAGGGCATGCTGATTCAAGTGGTGCAAGCCGGTACGGTTGTCACAGTAAATCAATTGATGTTGCACGATAGCCGTGATGGGTACGAGTTCATTGCGCCCGAACCACAACCTGATCCTGAAGATGAGGCAAATTTCCTTGTTTTCGACACGGCCACTATCGTTGCGGGCGGCTCCGGCACGGCAACTGTCAGAGGCGACGGCAACGGTGGGCGCGTCACGATTACCAACAGCGGCGGCGGCTGGCCACGCGCCACTTTGACCGTTGCCAACCCGGTCGGCATTCCGCGCGACGAATGGCACAACTATGAATTTGTCTATGACTTCACGGCATCCAGCAGCGGCGAGGTTTCCATCGCGTTGGTTAGCGAAGTTGAAGCAAATGCGCCTCGACACTACGCCTCCTTGACCAACTACTTACGCATTATGGGCGCGCAACGCGGCGGCGATGACAACGATATTGTCGGCAGCCGGTATTCCGGCACGGTCAACTTGCGCACCCTGCTGACCAGCATGCAATTTGACGCTGATGTGTTCTATATGTACGGCTTGTACGTTTTTGCCATCGGCGATGGTACGGTGGTTCGCGTTGATGCGGCGCATGTTGTTCCGATTGAAGAAGAAGACGTTGAGTTGTTCCCCGCTGATCAAGTGCCGGTCATTCTTTATCACATGGTACTGCCATGTGCCATTTATGAGGAAAACGGTTGGCAAAATAACAGCGTTGTTTTACGTTTGCGGCATTTTTATGAGCAAATGCGCTACCTGTACGAAGAGGGCTTTACGCCTATCACGGCATTGCAATTTGAGGAATGGTTTTTTGACAACTCCGTGTTGTTACCCAAAAATCCTGTACTGTTGCACTTTGACGACGGCTATATGAGCGACTATATGTTTGCCGCCCCTGTCCTGCGTCAGTTCGGTTTCGTGGCAACAAATTTCCGACATACGGTAACAATCTATCCGCAATACCAGTGGAACACAGGGCGCTATGATCTCGTTGGCCAAGGCACAAACCATATGGCGAGACGTCACATGATTCGTACCAAAGATGTCTTTGAACACGCCTCGCATTCGCATGATATGCACCAAGGCGGCTGGCATCTCAGCAATTTGTACAATCAACTTGGACATGCCGGACTGGTCTCTCACCTTCGCAACGACTTCCGCACAAGCATTAATGCTGCGCCCATGACCCTGCGCCATGTTTTTGCTTATACTTATGGCGTTAACAACGCCGCATACCATGAGGCATTAGAGGCAGAGGGCGTGACACACGCGTTTGATGTAACTCCTCAGCCGGCACGGCGCACGGATAATCGCTGGACCATCTCTCGCTATATGATTGACTCAGCCGGTTCACGTTCAAATTACCCGATGTGGCTGTTCAGCGCAATTGCCAACGGCACAGCAGCAGGCAACCACGGCTAATCACATACCGCTAACATATACTCAAAACTAAAAAACGCCCTCACTGTGAGGGCGTTTTTTTGGTGGACGATAACAGATTCGAACTGCTGACCCTTCGCACGTCAAGCGAATGCTCTACCAACTGAGCTAATCGTCCAAGCACCAGGCAACGTTAATTCATTATACACAAAATTTACGACTTGTCAATAGCCCGACAAGCATTGTCGAACAAAAATTTTAATTCTCACCTAAAAATGTGTTGACATAACCTTTCTAACATGTTAGAATTAGGTCAAGTATGGCAATCTATATCAAAGGGGAGTCAATGTAATATGAACGTTCACAACGACAATAGTAGCGGTTTCGGCGACTGTGCCGGACACAATATGCCCGTGGGCGGCGGTCATCCCGATCCAAACGCCTATGGTCATGGCAATATGGACGGCATCAGCGGCATTCCCGCGCCCAATGCCGTGCCTTATCAACACGCACCGAATTACTATGAGCCCCACCCCGCTGCACCGCTCGATCATGGACAATCTCAATCTATTGGTACGGCATATCCGCCGCAAGCGACGCCCGCCGTGCCGACGGGCTATGTGCCGTACGACGCAAACACGTATCCAACTGAGCAACAGGCCTACTACACCGCGCCGCCCGCAGATAGCACTCATGTTGCCAGCGACGCTTTACAAGACCAACTGGCACAACTGTCGAGTTTAGTTTATTACGACAGCGGCAGCATCAACGCCAACACCAATTTTTCGCTGTTTTATCACAACGCATTCACACAAAAACTGCGCTTTGAAATGGCAAATATGATGATTGTCGCTGACCACTACACCGCGGTGTTTGATACATTGCAATCGGTGGCACAACTGTTTTCCGAAAGCGGTTTTGCCGGACTTCCAACCGCTAAAAGCATGACAAACAGCCAATTTATGAAAAATTTGCTCACACTGATGGGTGATTCATGGCCTGAAAACGCCGAACATACACCATTCGCCCGTGCCATGTATTGGGTGTTGCCGACATTGTTATCGGGCGCGTCACGTGACCGTACATTCATTGAAAACACACTTTACTACGAAGGTTTACTGATGATTGCTTGCGGCAATTATACATATAACATGGTACAATTTCGGTTGTTAGGCCTATTGGGCATTCAGCTGTCACTGGAAGAGTGCTTGGCACAGGACTGATTTAAGAGTACATGGACGTTTGGGTCAGCAATGATTCTTTCATAAGCGAATTTCTTGTTGAAGAAGATGTCGCGCTAAAACAGGCCTTTGAGCGCAGCCGAGAACTCAATTTGCCTGATATGGAAATATCTCCTGCACAAGGAAAATTTTTGTACTTGTTGGCACGCATTAAAAACGCCAAACGCATCCTCGAAATCGGCACATTTTGCGGTTACAGCACAATTTGGTTGGCGAAAGCCGTTGCCGATGGCGGCATTGTGATCAGCCTCGAATGCGATGAAAGCTACGCCAACATAGCGAAAAAAAATATAGACAGTGCCGGCCTTTCAAATCAAGCGACTGTCTTGACAGGCGATGCGATTAATTTATTGAACCAAATGATTGCCGCCAAAGAAGAGTATTTCGATATGATTTTTATCGATGCCGATAAACCCAACTATCCCCAATATTTGGAGTTATCTTTGCAACTTGCAAAAAATGGCACGATTATCTGTGGCGACAATGTCATCCGTAATGGTGAACTGGTTAATACCGACAATTTCGACCCCAAAGTACAAGGTGTCCGACGATTTGTAGAGATGTTGGGACATATGAAAGCTCTCGAGTCAACCGCGCTACAAACTGTCGGTGTAAAAGGGTATGACGGCTTTACTGTAAGCATTGTCAAATAACCACCTTACTTTCTCTAAGCAGGCGGCACGATTTGTGCCGCCTGTTTTTTTGTTTGACATTCTTGCCACGCCACGGTATAATACATATACTGAACGTAGGGCTGTGCTTTGCACACCCGCAACGCACAGCAGGAGGTGCCTCCTATATGTTCAAGCAATGGAAAGAAGACATCGCCGCCATTCGGACACGTGACCCGGCAGCGCGAAATAATTTTGAAGTATTTTTCCTGTACGCCGGATTCAAGGCACTGCGGCGGCATCGCCGTGCCCATTGGTGGTACAATCGAAAACATTATTTCATCGCCCGCTGGATTTCCGAGCGCACGCGGCGCAAAACGGGCATTGAAATTCACCCTGCCGCCAAAATCGGAAAAGGGCTTTTTATCGACCACGGTTCCGGCGTTGTCATTGGCGAAACGGTCGAAATTGGCGACAATGTGACCATCTACCAAGGTGTGACGCTGGGCGGCACGGGCAAGGATAAAGGCAAACGCCACCCTAGCATTGGCAACAATGTGTTGATTGGCGCAGGTGCCGCAATATTGGGGCCGTTTACCGTGCATGACAATGCGCGGATTGCCAGCGGCGCGGTAGTGCTGAAAGAAGTGCCTGAAAACGCTACGGCAGTGGGCGTTCCGGCGCGAATTGTCCGCATTGGCGACCAAAAAATATCGCCCCTTGACCACGTGAATACGCCCGACCCGGTCAACCAATGCATTTCACAGTTGCAGAAAGATGTTGACGAATTAAAGGCTAAGCTCGGCATACAGCGCGACACTAACGGCGCACTGTAGCGAATTGTGCGGACAAATACTGTTTGCTCACAAGTTGATAATCTTACCAAGGTAAGATGTCATGCCCTACAACAGGAGGAACTATGCTCAAATTTTACAATACACGCTCCCGCCAAAAAGAGGATTTCATGCCACTGGCCACCGATACCGTTTCCATTTATACCTGTGGCCCGACGGTTTATGCACAGGCGCATATCGGTAACTTGCGCGCTTATCTGTTCATGGACAGTTTGCGTCGCATCTTGCGTCGCAATGGCTACACGCTTCGACACTGCATGAATATCACCGACGTAGGTCACTTAACTGATGACGGCGATGACGGCGAAGATAAAATGAGCGCTGCCGCAAAAAAACAAAGGCTGTCACCATGGGACATCGCTAAGCATTATACCGAACTTTTTATGCGCGATATGGAGGCATTGCACATCGACTTGCCCGAAATCATCACACCCGCAACGGGTTATATTGACGATATGATTGATTTCGTACAAGCCTTACAAGATAAAGGTTACGCCTATGAAATTGACGATGGCGTTTATTTTGATATATCTAAATTCCCTGAATACGGCCAGCTTGCCCGCTTGAATCTTGACGAACAAAAGGCAGGCGCGCGCGTTGAAGTCAACAACCAAAAGCGCAACCCCTTTGACTTCGCGTTGTGGAAAAAGGCCGAACCGTCGCACATTATGCAGTGGCCGTCGCCGTGGGGACAGGGCTATCCCGGCTGGCATATCGAGTGTTCAGCCATTTCCCGCCACCATTTGGGCGATATGTTCGACATTCACACCGGTGGCGAGGATCATATCCCTGTCCATCACGAAAATGAAATCGCGCAATCCTGCGCCCTGCTGGGTCATGCGGGCGCGAAATTATGGATGCACAACGCCTTTTTACAAGTCGATGGCGGCAAAATGGGCAAAAGTTTGGGTAACGCTTACACGCTGGATGATTTGCGTGACAAGGGCTACGCGCCTGTACATTACCGCTACCTCTGCACTAACGCACACTATCGCAGCAAATGCAATTTCACTTGGGACGGCATCGCGGCCGCCAAGACGGCACAGCAACGTTACGCGGCCACCATTAAGGCACATCAAGGCAAAACGTCGCCTGATTTAGATATTGCACAGCTTGAAGCTCATCGCACGGCCTTTGACGAGGCGCTCAATGATGATTTGAATCTGCCCAAAGCCTTAGGTATCGCGCATACAACAGCAAAATTACCCTTTGACGATCGTGTGTATCAAGCATTGTTGTCGTTTGACGAAGTGTTGCAACTGTTACATGACGCCCCAAATGATGAAATTAAGGACCTCCCCGCCGAAATTACGACACTGTTGGAACAACGCGCTAATGCTCGCTCAGCAAAGGATTGGGCTCAGAGCGACAGCTTGCGTGACACCATCGCTGCCGCCGGATACACCGTTAAGGACACCGCCAACGGACAGGAGTGTGCAAAATCGTGAAATTGCTCGCCATCGACGGGAATAGCTTGCTCAACCGTGCCTATTACGGCATCCGCCCGCTCTCGACACGTGAGGGTGTGCCAACCAACGCCGTTTATGGCTTTATAACTATGCTCCAACGCCTGCAAAACGAGTACAGTCCCGATGCTATCTGCGTTTGCTTCGATGTCAAACAGCCAACATTTCGGCATAAACGCTACGACCAATACAAGGCGACACGCAAGCCGGCGGACGAGAATTTAACGGTACAATTCCCGCTCGTCAAAGACATTTTAGCTGCTATGAACATTCCCTATTACGAACTTGTCGGCTACGAGGCCGATGATTTATTGGGTACCATTGCCAAGAAGTGCATCGAAAGTGGCAACGATTGCTTGATTGCCACGGGCGACCGCGATGCTTGGCAATTGGTTGGCGACGGCGTGACGGTACTGCACATTCACAGCAGGCTGCAACAGTCGGGAACCGATTACGTCAATACTGCGTACATTCAGAATAAATACGGCCTTTCGCCGCAAGCACTCATCGACCTCAAGGCCCTAATGGGCGACAACAGCGACAACATCCCGGGCGTGCCGGGACTTGGCGAAAAAACGGCATTGCCACTCATCCAATCAGCGCAAACGCTGGACGCGTTATATGCCGACCTCGATACACACGTGCCGCGCCAATCTGTACGGGACAAGCTCTCCGCTCACCGTGATTTAGCCTTTTTGAGCCGTGATTTAGTGACTATCGACATCGATGTGCCGTTGGAGTTTGATTTGAAAGACACGACAATCAAGCCGCCCAATGCTGACGCGCTATACAAGCTGTTTAAGAAACTTGAGTTCGGCAGTTTTATTAAGAAATGGCAGTTAAGTCCACCGGAAAGTGATGAGGCGATTGAGTCAAAATACACTCCCTGCCCTGTTACAGTCATCGACACACCGGAGGCGCTCAGCGCCCTCACGGCACAACTGACAACGCACCACACACCCGCCGCACTCTGGCTGACCCCGCACGGCTTGCTCAACGCCTTGTGTGAGGGTGGAAAGACTTACGTTATCAAAGCTGATGTTCCAGATTTGTTGGCATTGGACTTCCCCAAAATCGTCTACAACGCCAAATCGCTGTATCGGCGGCACGATATCGCTACCGTACAGTTTGACGTGCTGCTTGCCGCCCATCTATGTGCGCCTGACCGCACTAAATTGGACTTACCGTCACTCGCCGCCGATGTGCTGGGCGTTGAATTGCCTGCACCACTGTTTGAAGAAGCTGAGGGTTGCGGCGTACTGTCAGACGGCGCGGCTGAAACGGCAATTTCTCAATGGGTCGACGCGCTCTTTTCCTTGAACAAACACTACGCCGAAGCCCTTGAACAACAGGGCTTGACGGCATTGTACAACGATATAGAATTGCCGCTATCTCGCGTACTTGCTGAGATGGAAGACATCGGCATTGCCATTGACCGCGAGGCGTTGCAGACATTCGGTTCATTGTTGCGCGAGAAAGTTACTGAGCAGGAAAGGTTGGCTGCAGAGTCGATTGCGCCGATTGAACCTATCAACTGGCATTCTCCCAAGCAGTTGAGCGTGTTGCTCTTTGAAACGCTGCAACTCCCCACTAAGCGCAAAACCAAGACCGGCTACTCGACCGATATTGACGTGTTGGAATCGCTGCGCGGCAAACATCCCATCGTTGAACATATGATCGAGCTGCGCACGTTAAGTAAACTGTCCAGCACTTACGCCGAAGGCTTACAACGCGCCATTGGCGACGATGGACGCATTCACACCACATTTCAAATGACGGCAACCGTCACCGGGCGACTGTCATCCACCGAACCGAATTTGCAAAATATCCCTATCCGCACTGAGCTTGGCGGCGAACTGCGCCGTATGTTTGTAGCAAGTCGCGAAGATTATTTACTTGTCGATGCCGATTATTCGCAAATCGAATTGCGTGTGCTGGCGCATATCGCTAATGATGCCGTGATGAAAGAGGCGTTTAGCAAAGGCTTAGACATTCACACCATCACAGCTTGTGAAATTTTCGGCTGCGAACCGAGCGCCGTTACGCCACTCATGCGACGACAAGCCAAGGCCATCAATTTCGGCATTGTCTACGGTATGGGCGAACACAGCCTTGCCGTTGATTTGGGCATCACGCACGCCGAGGCAAAGGCTTACCGCAACAGCTACTTCGCTCGCTTTTCCGGCGTGCACGAATATCAAAAAAATATTGTTGAAACGGCGAAACAACAAGGTTACGTCAGCACCATTCTAGGGCGGCGGCGACCCTTGCCCGAGCTGCAATCATCCAACCACAATATCCGCGCGTTCGGCGAACGTGCCGCGCTCAACGCGCCCATTCAAGGCAGCTCCGCCGACATCATCAAACTCGCCATGTTGACAGTGCATCAAGCCTTATCACAATCGGGCTTGCAGGCAAAATTACTGCTACAAGTGCATGACGAACTATTGCTGGAATGCCCCAAGGACGAAGCCAATGACGTTTGCGTACTAGTCAGACGATGTATGGAGAACGTGTACGCGCTGACGGTGCCACTGGTGGCAGACATAGCGGTAGGCAAGACTTGGCAGGAGGCGCATTAAACATAAGAGCCGCCGTACACGAGGCGCAACAGGAGGCTAACATGACAATCTATTTCATCTGCACCGGCAACACGTGCCGAAGCCCTATGGCACAGGCCATTGCCGAACACCTTAATCATGAGTATGAACTCGGCCATAAAATATTTTCACGTGGCATTGCGGCCGATAAAGGCGCGGCGGCAGCGTTTAGCGCCATTGCAGCAGCAGAAAAACACGCCCTCGATTTATCCGCCCACATTGCGGCGCAACTCACCGATGCCGACATCGAGCGTGCCGACATGCTTTACACCATGACGGCGCAACAACGTGATGCTTTGACCGCATGTTTTCCCCATGCCGAGGGCAAGACGCAAACAATTGCAACGCAAGATATTGGCGACCCGTTTATGCAGAGCGATGAGGTGTATATGCACACATTTTCCACCTTGCAACGGGCGATTGCCGATGCCGAAGAGTTTAAGCCATGATTATACCTATGGAGCTGTGTCACATCGACCGTATCGCCGTATTGGAGGTCGAGTGCTTTGCATTGCCGTTTTCAAAACCCTTGCTGCTGCAAGAACTGGAGAACCCTAACGCGCTCTATTTAGTCGATTGTTTAGATGATATCATTCGCGGCTACGTAGGACTGAACTTCGTGCTGGATGAAGGACACATCACCACGCTGACAACCGCGCCGCTGTTTCGCCGCCAAGGGATTGCCTCTCGGTTACTCAAACGGCAGATAATACTCGCCAAAACACTGGGATTGCAGCAATTACATCTCGAAGTACGCGATAGCAACATCGCCGCCCGCAAGCTCTATCTGCGCCATGACTTCGCCGAAGTTGGACGGCGCGCGGGATACTACACTGAGCCAAAAGAGGATGCCGTTTTGATGACTTTGGAGTTACATGATGATAATACTGGGCTTTGAGAGTTCTTGCGACGAAACAAGCGTCGCCGTTGTGCGAGCCGATACAACACTTGCCTCCGGATTTGAAATTCTCTCAAATATCGTTGCCACACAAATTGACCTGCATGCGCAGTACGGCGGTGTTGTACCGGAAATCGCCTCGCGAAACCATATGGCAGTCATCGCCAATTTAACAAGCGAGGCATTGCATCAAGCCGATTGTACAATGGCAGATATTGACGCCATTGCCGTCACCAACGCACCGGGGTTGATTGGTGCGCTGCTTGTCGGCGTAAACTTTGCCAAGACATTAGCATACAAACACGATAAGCGGCTGATTGCCGTCCACCACTTGCGCGGACATATCGTTGCCGGACGTATGTGCAACCCCGCGTTGCAACCACCATTCTTAACACTGCTGGTCAGCGGCGGCAACACACTACTTGTCTCATGCAAGGGCGACACGGAGTATCAAATATTGGGTGCGACTCGCGATGATGCCGTAGGCGAGGTCTTCGACAAAGTCGCCCGCATTTTAGGGCTTGGCTTTCCCGGCGGCCCTGCCATTGAAAAGGCCGCAAAGCTGACAAATCCGGATACGCCTCCCCTACTCCTCCCTACGCCCAAGCTTGAAGGACTCGATATGTCATTCAGTGGCATCAAGACAGCGTTTATCAATCATGTCCACAACCTCGTACAACAGGGGAAAGCGCCTAATGCAGCGGCGCTTTCGCGCGATTTTCAAACTCATATCGTCAAAGTTTTAACATCGCGCATGGTTGACGCATTCGAGCGTACAGGGTATAATAAATGGTTGCTGTGCGGCGGCGTTGCCGCAAACACCGCCTTACGCCAATCACTGCAAACAGCCGCAAACGAACGCGAATGCACCCTGACCGTGCCGCCTATGTCACTCTGCGGTGACAATGCCGCCATGATTGCTGCGGCAGCATACTACGAAAAAACTTCGCGCATCGGCTGGGATTTGAATGCGTGTGCAACATGGGAAATTGATATGTAGAGGTGGTATTCTACCGCCCTTGCAACTAAAAACATTATGTAAACCACATGTTTGCCAAAAGGTTACTGAAAAATCACCCATTTCGGCCACAATCTTCGCAAATGCCCAGACGGCAAGCTGTACAAATTGTGGATAACGCTGTGGATAACTTGTATAACTCGTTTTTGTCACGACGAACCAATCATGGCTGTTTACGGTAAATCCAAACAATCAAAGGAGCCGGCCTTATGAAAACACTTGTTGTATATTACTCTCGCACCGGGCACTGCAAGGCCCTTGCTACAACGCTTGCAGACGCTATGAACGCTGATTGTGAGCGTTTGCTGGACGTGCATCCTTTCCGCGGTCCATTCGGGTTCATACGCGGCATCGTTGTGGGCATACGTAAAAAACTCATCCACATCTGCCCGCCACAGTACCAACCTCGCGAATATGACCAAATCGTCATGGTTACGCCGGTTTGGGTTAACCATGCCGCTCCCGCCATTCGGAGTTATGTCGACCAATATGGTGATATGTGCCGTAAATTACAGCTCTTCACCATCAGCAAGCAATGTGACAAAGTCAACCAAGTCAGCGAGGAGTTGCAAGCCACCTTTGGCCTGAACGTACAGAATACTGTTGGATTCACATCGGCGGAAATTAAAAAGGGCGATGTGTTGGAAAAGTTGAAAGCGATGGGTGGTTCGTAAGGAGCGCATCGAAGCATTTTGCTCCCTTAAAGAAACTTTATATTACACGAGCTTGTTCCGCCTTTCGGCATGACTATCGAAAGGCGGATTATACTTTCTGCGCAATTCTTTGAAATTTCTTAATTTTTCGCAACCGTCAATTTTGATTTCTTGCGCTATACTGTTAACCATCACAAAAGATGGGAGAATACAAAATGACACACAGAGCAAAGAGGTCAAGGAAAAGAAGATTCATAGGATTAATGTTGGCAGTCTTGCTAATCGTGGGAATTACAATATGGCTCAGCAACCGTGCGGGTCAATCCGACAGCGCAGCAGTTGTTACATTGCCGCCGAACTTCACGAGAATTGCATCACATCCCCCCCCTGAATTTACAAACCAAATGTCTATCGCCGATATAACAGACACGCAGTATCTCAAATTGGTCAATCGCCAGCACGGCATTTCAACACCTGTCCATCCCGCGCTGTTGGTATCGGCATGGCCTAATATAGCCGTGAGTACAACAGCTGTAACAGTCCACAGAACAGCTTTATACTCCCTGCAAGAACTGTTCGCCGCGGCACGTGATGAAAACCTTAGGAGTTTATTTATCGCCAGCGGTTTTCGTACAGATGAAGAGCAACAAACACTCTACCAAAGCGCCGCCGACAAACGCTATGTTATGCCACCCGGACATAGCGAACATCATCTGGGGTTGGGCGTTGACATTTTATTCTCCGGCAGTTATGCTGCCGGCGGCATATTAGGCACGCCCGAGTCGGCATGGCTGGCACAAAACGCACCACAGTTCGGCTTGGTGTTGCGCTATCCGTATGACAAGCAAGACATCACCGAGGTCGCCTACGAGCCGTGGCATTTTCGGTATGTCGGGCGAGTACATGCACGGCTTATGGATCAATACAACTTTGTGTTGGAAGAGTACATAGAGTTTCTTCGTCAAAACATGGGCTATCAGACCACACTCGACGGTAAATATTACTACATCTTGCATCAACACCCGAAAAATGGTATGATACTTGTGCCAAACGGCATGGAGTTCAACGTATCAAGTACAAACACCGGGGGCTATATTGTTACGGCATGGAGGTAGACTTTGGAATACACTATACTCGTCTGCGAGGACGACGCTGATATTCGCAACGCCTTAGATATTTATTTACGTCAAGAAGGCTATTGTATTTTGCACGCCGAAAATGGATTGCAAGCCGTTGAAATTATCGCAAAGGAGCAAATTCACTTAATTTTACTCGACGTTATGATGCCGAAATTGGACGGCATTGCGGCGGCGGTCAAAATTAGAGAAACCAATAATGTGCCAATTTTGTTTCTGTCGGCTAAAAGCGAAGAGACTGACCGCATTTTGGGGCTCAATATGGGCGGTGATGACTACATAACAAAGCCGTTTAACCCCATAGAACTTATGGCACGAGTAAAGGCGGCACTGCGCCGCTATGCACGGCTAGGCGGATTAAATAAAGTTGAGCTTGCCTCACAGCAGGGTATTTACCAAACCGGCGGACTGGTTGTAGACGACAACAAAAAACAAGTTACCGTTGACGACAATAACGTAACGCTTACAGCCTTGGAATATAGACTTTTAGCGTTGCTCATCTCTAACCAAGACCAGGTGTTTTCCTCAAATCAGATATATGAGGCGGTATGGGACGAACCGGCTTTCTATGTGTCGAAGACTGTGTCAGTGCATATTCGACACATCCGCGAGAAGATAGAGATTAACCCCAAAGATCCGCAATATCTCAAAGTGATTTACGGTTTAGGATACAAAGTGGTGCGACATGATTAAAATATTGCCTTCACCCATTACAAAAATCCTGCTCATATTGGTAGGCTATGTTTCACTGGTGTCTTACTTGTGGAATGAGAGCTTTTCTTTTCGTGTGTTGTTTCGGAATGTATTCGGCAATTGGATTCACGTTTGGTTTATTCCGCCCGGGTTATTGCTGTCGTTGTGTATATGTTTTTTAGTGCTATCGGTGACAATGACTAAAAACGACAGATTAACGCAAACTAAATTATTTGTCCTATGGCGCAACACTGACAGCTTTCTGCTGATTGTTTTTGCTGGCTGGATAGCATCTTCCTTGATTATGCAAGCATATACCGCTGCCGCACGGGGCGGCTCCGGCGCGACACTTCCATTTACCGCCGCCTATTTGATTGGCATTGCAGCAATTGCAGAACTCACAGCAAGGTTGCGTGATAAGAGTTTTCGCCGACATTTATATTGGATAACATTCTTTCAAAAGCATCGGATTTGGACACCTTTAGGCTTTACAACGGCACTGCTGTTGACGACAAATCTGTTATTTTTAATCTTTCTGTCACCCGCGACAGCGTTTTTGTTTAACTATCGCTTATCGTTTATAATAGGCTTTCATTTTACGCCGCCGTGGTCGTTTGTCAACTTTGATAGCTTTCTGCGAATAGTTGCGGCACTCACCATTGCCGGATTGACATATTTTATAACTTACTTAATAAATATTGCCACCCAATATGACAAAGCAAACGAGGAAAAGATTAAATCGGAACGATTCAAGAGCGAGCTTATCACAAATGTGTCGCACGATATACGCACACCGCTTACCTCTATTATCAACTATGTTGATTTATTAAAATCCGAACCGTTAGCAGGGAAGCCGAAAGAGTATATAAGTATACTTGATAGAAAATCGGCACGACTAAAAGTATTGATTGACGACTTAATGAGCGCATCTAAGGCAAGCACGGGCAATGTTAGCGTAAACTTAGATACTGTAAACTTATCTGAGTTAGTCGGGCAAGTTTCCGGAGAAGTGGAAGAACAATTCACTCAACGCGACTTGACATTGGTGCTGCGTCAACCCGATGCGCCGATTTTTGTTCATACCGACAGCCGCCATCTGTGGCGTGTGTTGGAAAATCTATTTGTCAACGTGAGTAAGTACGCGCTTGCCGAAACTCGCGTGTTTGCTGAATTGGCGCAGCGCGAAGATGATGTAATATTCACATTAAAAAATATTTCCCAAACACCAATCGACATATCGGGTAATGAATTGACGGAGCAATTTATTCGTGGCGATATGGCGCGTGAGAGCGAGGGAAGCGGCTTGGGTCTTTATATTGCTAAAAGCCTTGTTGAGTTGATGAACGGGACGCTTGCAATCCGCACTTCGGGAGATTTGTTTGAAGTAGAGATATTATTTAGGAAGAGAGGATATTCTAAGGTACAGTAGAATATCCTCTCTTCCCCTTACACACTCTATCACGGCTCGCCCAAAACATCGCATCTTACACGTTTTACCACCCACGCCAACCCAAGCAAATACACCGCCAGCCATAGTGTCCCTACCCGAATGCCCGCATACATCGCCAAAATAAACCATAGCGGGTGCAGTGACAGGCTGTGCGCCATCCATTTATGCTCCAACACGTGCCGTATCGCACTAATACAAACCCAGCCGAGCAGCAATAACGCACCTTGCGCGATGTTGCCCCCAGCAATGGTGCTGACTGCCATCGGCATCAGCACCATTCCCGGCCCGATAACGGGAATGATATCGGCAAATGCCGCTAAACCACTCAACAACACGGCATACGGAACTCCAAGTGCCATCAGCAAAAATAACGTCAACACAAATGTGATGCACATCAACGCAACATAAATGCGCACCGTGCGTGCCAGCATTGCTTTTGCCGCGCGCATGCCACTGTCGTAATGCTGTAATCCTTGTGGCGACAACCACTTGGCCGGAAATCCCTTGGCTGATTTATTGCCGGACTTACTAAAATAATACGTCCCTGTCATGATTAAAATAAATAGCGATAACCAGTGCGGCAACGCCGTCACCACGGTCAACACAAGCTGAATCACACCGTTTAAAGCTCGCGAAACCGCTTTCCACAACGCATCAGCATTTAGATTGATGGGCAACCAATCGGGCAGCTGTGCTTGCCACTGCGTCCATAGCTCATGTAAGCGGTTGGTTTGCCGCACAGCATCAAGTTCATAAAGTAATCGCTTGCCCTCTTGGACAAAATGCGCCATGATAAGCCATGCCAGCACGACAATTAGCACAAAGAATAACACCGTCGCAATCGCCGCCGCTAAGCGTTCGGATAAGCCAATTCTATGCAACCAATTTGACATTGGACGCGTTAGCCCGGCAAGCAGCCACGCCACAACCAGCGGCAAAACATAGCCTTTCAGCAAAAAAAACGCCGCAAACGCCGCCGTGTAAATCAAAACAAAAACAATTACCCGCCTTACCCGCAATAGCATATCGGGCTGAACAATTTGTGTCATAAACATCACCTTGACCATGATATGACGGCTTGACTAAAAATAGACAAAGGTGTATACTATGTAAGCGGGACGATTACCATCGCCCCCTACGAAAAATATTTTCATCATTGCATCCACACGCGCTAACCGGGGAGCTGGCGGTGCCCTGTACCTGCAACCCGCCTTAGCAGGGGCGAATGCCGTCCTAGGAGCGTTGATGTGTTGTCGTGCCGAACACGTGGTGTTGATGAGTCGGTCTTGCGCAACGGTGTCCCGTGAACCATGTCAGGCGGGGAACCGAGCAGCATTAAGCGGTGTACAGCGTGTGCCGCAAGGGTGCCGTCTCTGAGCCGGCGATTCGGTAACGGGCATATCCGCGTCTTCGAAGAGGGCTGCGCGTGTGGATGGAGTGATGGAAATTTATATTTTACGCATTTAGATTAGCTGCGTCACAACGAAACTCGTTGAGGATAACCGAGAATATGGAGAGGCTAAGATGGGGTATAGAATTACGACGTTAAAAAACTTGCCACGGGACTTGAATTGTTATATGTTTTTAGTTGGCGATTATAGGATTAATGGTACGATTAATGATCTGTTTCGAGATGGCTTTAACATAATTGCTGATCGAATTGGAGCAGATAATGCTATTATTCAACAAGCGGAAAAAAGCCATATAGAATGGGAAATAATAAAAGCTCTCCACCAAAAAATGGAGGAAGAAACTGAATTAGCTAACTATCTTTCACAGTTTGAATCAAGGATTCCAGGTCTTATGATATTTTGGAAACACCCGACAGAATTGACAAAAGAAGATGCTATTATTCATATTCCATTTCAAGCAATAGAGAATGTATATTCAAGCTCAAACGATGTGCTAATAGATTTAATTGATTTTGCAAAGAAAAATAATAGCAATTTTATAGATAAGCTGAAAAAGAAAAACGATGTAATAAGAGGATTAAGCTTTTCGGTTAATCTTGGCATTTTTGCTATAAACTTTGAGCTGTAGATAAGCATATACTTTGTAACAGGCACACCCTTAAGAAATGAATATAGCACCTAATAAGCATTAGCGACTACGACCACTCTCTAAGGAGTCCACCCTATGCCCTACCAAGCCTTATATCGTAAATATCGCTCGCAAACTTTCGGCGATGTCGTGGGGCAGGATGCCATTACCAAGACATTGCGTAAACAAGTTGCGGCGGGCAATACCACCCATGCCTACCTGTTCACGGGAACACGAGGCACGGGCAAAACCAGTTGCGCCAAAATTTTGGCGCGAGCAGTCAATTGCGAAAATCAGCAAGACGGCGAGCCCTGCAATGTTTGCACCTCTTGCCAGGCCATATTGAGCGGCCAAGCCACCGATGTGCATGAATTCGATGCCGCCAGCCATTCGGGTGTTGACAACATCCGTGCCTTGCGTGACGAAACGGTGTACAGTCCTGCGGCCATGAAAAAGCGCGTGTATATCATTGACGAGGTGCACATGCTCAGCATTGGCGCGTTCAATGCGCTGTTGACGATTTTAGAAGAGCCGCCGTCGCACGTACTTTTTATCCTGGCAACAACGGAAACACATAAAGTGCCGGCAACCATCTTATCGCGTTGCCAAAAATTCCACTTCAAACGCTTGGCAAACAACGTTATCGCCGCGCGCTTGCAATATGTAGCGCAAGCCGATGGCTTGACATTGCCTGATGACAGCGCAAACTTACTTGCTCAATGGGCGGACGGCTCAATGCGTGACGGGCTTTCGCTGCTCGAACGCTGTGTCAGCCTGCCCGAATGCACGCCCGAGACCATTGAACAGGCGTTGGGATTGGCGGGTCAGCACGACTGTACACAGTTAGCAACATACATCGCCCAAGGCGATGCGGCAGACGCATTGACGTTGTTCGGCCAACTATATCAAGACGGCAAAGAGGCGGCTACATTGCTCGATGAACTACGCGGATTGTTGCACAATCTCTTAATGGTGCAAGTCTTGCGCGATGAGAGCAAAGCCTTATCAACTGAGCAGCAAGCATTGATTCCACAATTCTCACCACCCCGCCTAACACAGGCATTGACGTTATTGCAAAAAACATTGGCGGCATTGCCACGCAGCGTGAATGTGCGGCTGGACGCGGAATTGTGTTTGCTGAAACTGACGGACGAGAGCTTAGCTGCAACACCCGCCGCAGGGGACGCACGTCCGGGCGTACTACCCACAGTGCAATCCGTACCAACACCCAAAACGCCCACATCACAAGAGTTTACGCAACGGGACACTCAATCCCCTACACCGCCACAGTCGTCCACGGACACACCAAGTACACCCCTGCAACAATACAATAATTTCCAGGCCCTCATCGCGGCATTGCAAGGTGTCATGAAACCATCAGAGCTGGCACACTTGCGGCTATGCAAGGCGGCCATCAGCGACGATAGCCTTACCATCATGCCCGACAGCCCGTTGGCAAAAGCGTTGCTGAATAATTCCATTGTACTGGATAAAATCAGAAACGCCGCAAACTCTGTTGAGGGTCGCGCCATAACGGTGCGGATTGGTGACAAACCCAAGCCTACACCTGTGATGAGCAATGACCCGTTGGATGCGCTGGCGGGATTGGAAAATGTGACGATTGTATAGCGGCTGAGTCTAGGAATTTGTATTTTGTGCGGAGGTTAACTCTATGAGCAATAATGGAATATGGATAGGTGAAAATGCGACGGTTGTCATTGTAGATGAATTTCGCATAGCTTTTTTGCGGATTGAAGAAAATTTGATAGCAAGCATATTGCATAACAATGTTCATGGAACTGTCGGTGTAGTATATGGACTTGGCAAAAACTTTGACGCACACTCTGTTGTTGCCGCAATAAATCCTGATTCAAAGGAACTGTTTGCTAGTTCTGCCAATGCGAAAGACTATATACCAAATCATTCAAACGATAGAGTTGAGGGCGTAGGTGGGAAGTTAACTTACACTACATTTGACGGTAAAGAGTTTGAGCTTGTATTGGCTGAAAAAATTAACATGGCGGACTTTGAAAAAATCAATGAAGTTGACAATTCACTATCAATCGCAAAGAAAATGGCGTTGTGGAATGTAAATAAATACTTTGAATTTGCCGACGGGTATTATAATGTTGGAATAGATACGGAAAAGTATTCGATATTATTTAGTTTTTCGTTGCCCGACGAAAGTTGGGTATATTGTCGAGTTGGGCAAAATGGTTATTGCGAAAAAGGTCGGGCAATGTTATCGACAATTTGTATACGGCAAAACGAAGTTCGCATGATTGAGAACAATTTGCAGTCAATCAATGAATATAGGCCGATTGAGGATTGCTTTGCAATCGATGGGTGTGCGTTTCCGCCTGATGGCGGTTGGTACTGGTCAGTCAAAGAGGTTACGAATGATGTTATTTATCTCTGCGGGTGCGGCGATCAAGTATACGAGATACATAGAAAATAAGCATTTCTACCCCCCCATTAAAACAAAAAGGAGAACACATAACATGGCAAAGAAATTTGGAGGCATGCCCGGTGGCGGCAACATGATGAAGCAGATCCAAAAAATGCAGGAGGATATGCTCCGCACGCAACAGGAAATGGAGTCAAAGGAATTCACCGCAACGGCAGGCGGCGGCGTTGTTACTGCAACTGTAACAGGTGCGCGTAAGCTGCTCAGCGTTGCGTTGACGACTGATGTGGTTGATCCCGATGATGTCGATATGCTGCAAGATTTGATTGTCGCTGCTGTTAACAGCGCATTAGACAACGCCGAAGCCGAAATGGCACAGGCTATGCAGAAATTCACCGGCGGTATGCCGGGGTTGTTCTAAACTATGCACACACCAATTTTCCCCGCCGCAGTACAGCAACTTTGCGAACAATTTGCCAAACTGCCCGGCGTGGGACGCAAATCAGCGCAGCGCATGGCATTTGCCTTGCTCAACAGCCCGAACGGCGATGCCGAGGCGTTTGCACAAGCCATTTTAGACGCACGCACAACTGTCAAATGCTGTGTCTTATGTCAAAATATGACTGACGAAGAGCTCTGCCCTCTCTGCCGCGACACGCGGCGTGATACTTCGACTATCTGTGTTGTCGCCGAGGCACGGGACGTTGTGGCAATCGAACGCACGCGCGAATACCAAGGGCTATACCACGTCTTACACGGTGTTATTTCGCCGCTCAACCATGTCGGCCCCGAAGACCTAACTGTCAAGGCGTTATTGCAACGCGTCAACCAACACGATGTGAAAGAAATCATCATGGCAACCAACCCCGACACTGAGGGCGAGGCAACGGCATTATATTTAGCCAAGCTATTGCTGCCGTTCGGCGTAAAGTTGACACGGTTAGCATATGGCATTCCGATGGGCAGCCACTTGGAATTCACCGATGAAATCACGCTGTCACGAGCGTTGCACGGACGGACGAGCATGGGGTGAATACCATCTCAAATGCCAGTTGAATTCTGCGAAACTTCAAATACACGGCTATTGCTTTTATTTTGCGTTTAGCGCATAATGGCGTTGAGGTGATTGTTATGCGCAAAATTTTAGCCGGAAATATATCCCGTTATCGAAAAGAATTGGGCTTGGCGCAAGAATCGCTTGCCGATAAAATCGGCGTTACATTTCAAGCCGTAAGCAAATGGGAAACGGCGCAAACGGTGCCCGATACGATGCTGTTGCCTTTATTGGCACAAGCGCTGAATGTCAGTTTAGACAAACTATTGGGCTATCCTGCGTGTCATTCTCGCCCCCCCTTTTATGAAGACGATTATCGTAAAGCCGAATATTTTTGGGGCATAGAGCCCAACACGGCATGTCTGAAAGTCATTGAGCTCATGCCGCCAACCAGGCCGTTGAAACTCCTTGATATTGGTTGCGGCGAAGGCAAAGATGCTGTGTTTTTTGCCCGTTGCGGCTATGATGTAAGTGCTTTTGATGTTTCAAAGGCAGGCTTAGAAAAAACTAAGCGGCTTGCCGAAAAGGCACGGGTTGATATCAAAACTTTTCGTGCCGATATATGGGATTATCGATTGGATGAACAATATGACGTTCTGCATTCCAGCGGTGTGTTGCATTACATAAAAAAAGAGCTGCGCGATGAAATCATGACCAATTATAAATCCCATACTAATAAAGATGGTATTGTTGCTTTTCATGCATTTGTCGATAAGCCATTTATTCCGTCCGCGCCGGATGATGCCTATCATCATCTATGGAAATCGGGTGAGCTATTTACTTGTTTTCATGATTGGCACATTGAAAATTGTGCCGAATATGTCTTTGACTGCAATTCGTCCGGCATACCACACCGACATGCGGCCAACCGGTTATATGCGCGAAAGGGACGTCAAAAGAGCGCGGACTATTCCGCGCTCTTTTCATTTGTTTCGTTTGAGTTCTCGGCTAATACTTCTGTTTCCTTTACCACCGTCACCGATGATATGCGCTTTTCCTGCACATTTTCGACTTTAAACGTCAACTGCTCAAACATCACTTCCGGCTGCTCGCCCTCGGCGGGAATGTTGCCCAATTCACCAATCAAAAACCCGCTCAATGTTTCGTATTCCTCGACGGGCAATTGCACACCCAAATGTTCTTGCACATCTTCCAGGTCTGCTGTCCCTTCTATGCGAAACGTGTTTTTATCCACTTCTTCGATATCGGGGCGTTCGTCGGTGTCGTATTCATCTTGAATGTTTCCCACGATTTCCTCGACCAAGTCTTCCATTGTGATAATACCCAATGTTCCGCCGTACTCATCAATGACAATGGCTATATAGTGCCGTTTTTTACGCATTTCTTGGAACAGTTCGTCTGTTTTCTTAGAGTCAGGTACAAAATGCGGTTCACGTATCAGTTTCTTCAAATTAAAAACCTTGCTGCTCTGCTTGGCCATGTAGTGCATAACATCCTTAGAGTGCAGAATGCCCAACACATTATCCAGGCTCTCTTCATATACCGGAATGCGCGAATAGTTTTCCTTGGTCAACACGTCCAACACAGCGGGCAAGTCGGCGTCAAGCGGCAATGCCACCACGTCCATGCGGTGCGTACAAACCTCGCCGGCGGTCAGTTTGTCAAACTCAAAGACGTTTTCTATCATCTCCTGCTCATCTTCTTGAATATGTCCCTGCTCACTGCCCGTTTCCACCATTAGGCGAATTTCTTCCTCGGTGCCGTCTTCCTTGCGGTCGATTTCTTTGATACGCAACAGCCTCAGCACCATCTTTGCCGAGAACGATAGAAATTTGACAAACGGCAAAGCAATGACCGACAGTACACGCAACAACGGCAGAATGCGCAAGGCAAATGGAATGGGGTTTTGTATAGCAATGCGCTTTGGTACGAGTTCACCGAATACGAGCGCAAAAAATGTCAGCAAAACTGTAATAACAGCGAATACGATTGTTTCAATAACCCGCTCTGACAGCGGCAATCCACTCCATAAATTCACCAACGAGTAAGTAAACGCACTCGCCGCATACGCGCCAGAGAAAAAGGCGATGAACGTCACATACAGCTGCACCGTCGCAAAATACAGGCTCGGCTCATCAATGGCATGGAGCAGCCGCTCCGCCTTTTTGTTGCCTGCGTCGACAAGTAGCTTAACCTTATTGCGGTTGGCAGCACTCAACGCGATTTCCATCGCCGACACAATGCCGCTGATGACAATCAACGCAAAAAGAATGGCTATACTACCGGCTATCAAAGCAAAATCACTCCTCATTATGTGTTATTCTTCCACAGTATAGCACATGTTTCAGAAAAATGCTAGTCTAAAATGCAAACCCGGCGCGGAGAATTTCCGCGCCGGGTTTTGCTTCACCTCACTACCACGCTGCCTCCATCTGATTGCCTGCCTCTAACCGTTGTTCCCTATCAGCATGTTCGGCTTGCCAGCTATTCCAATGCAACACCCAAGCCCCCGTCCCGAAGTGATTGAGGATGGCAGATATGCCGTTGATTTTCTCCTCAAATGGATTATCAAGGGCATAGATGGTTTGCCTGCCCAAGCTCTCTGCTATATAGAAGTCACCGCCTCGGTGATGGCGCTCCACGGCCAACATGTGGCGTTCTCGAATAGGCCACCCCTACGTTGGGCGCAACAATAATGCCCGATGCCAACACCATACACAGCATGAGAGCATTCGCCACCCATCTTTTAACAAAAACGGGTCTAGTTTTGGCTTTTTTCGTTCCCTATCACTCCGCTCCTTTCTCAGTAAGTTTACCGGTTGTATCCACTATATCATGGAAATATTTGGCTGTCAATAATTTTTTAGAAGCTTCCTGCACACGGCACTGCCCGCCCACAGCGCAATATTTGCCAACACAATCGCACTGCCTGCCGGAATGCGCGTGACCGCCGTGACAGCAAAGCCAATTACAAAGCACAACAACGACACGCCCGCGGCGAGCCATATCAGACGCGAGAAACGACTGACCCACAGTCGCGCAGTGATGGCGGGGAAGATAATCAAACACGATATCAGCAACGCGCCCATCATGCGCATACCAATAGCAACAATCAAAGCGGCTAATATTGAAAATATGCCGTTGTACCAGCTAATAGCCAGCCCGCGTGTACGGGCGAAGTCAGTGTCATAAGCAATGGCGAAAAATCGCTGATAGCACAGCAAAAATGCTGCCAACACAAAAAGCGATACGCTGATTGTCAGTTCAAAAAATAAGCCGTCATTTATGGCAAACAGTGAGCCAAACAACAAGCTGAAAATTTGCCCGCTTCCCCCTTGCCATAATGCTGTCAGCATAATGCCCAACGCCAACGCACCGGTTGCCGTCATGCCGATGACAATATCGCCGCTGCCGTTTCGTTGACTCATCCACATGATACCAAATGCACCGACGATGACAACAAAAATCGGCACGACTGTGCCGAGAAGCGGATGTTGGCTCCATCCCAGCGCCAGCGTCAATGCTGCGCCAAAAAAACCTATATCACCCAAGGCATGTCCCAGCATCGACAGCCGCCGTAAGACTAAGATGACGCCTATCATTGCCGCAACAACAGACACCAATGCACCGGCAATCAAAGCTCGCTGTGCGAACGGCTCACGCAGTAAATCAAACAGTATGTTCATGCAGCATCCCGTCCTCTATCTTTATCACGCGCTTTGCTACGCGTGCCATGCCACTATGATCGTGCGTCGCCATGCAAATACTTACGTTCATTTCTTGGTTCCACTGCCGCAACAGGGCATACAATTGCGCTGATGTGTCAGCATCTAGCCCATCGGTCGGCTCGTCTAATACAAGCAACTTTGGCTGCGCACACAACGCCCGCGCCAGCCGTACACGCTGCATTTGCCCCCCCGACAAACGGCTTATGGCACGGTGGCGGAGCTGCGCAATACCCAGCATTTCAAGCGATTGCTCGACAACCTCATGATCTTCGCGGCGACAAAATAACCGCCCCTTGCGCTGCCGCCCGCTATGCACCACTTCGTAAACGGTTGCGGGGAAATCGCGCGCGGCGGTGTTGAGTTGCGATAAATAGGAAATTTCAGTCTGTTGGCATTGTAGTTGTATGCTGCCGCGGTACAACAACAAGCCTACCATGGCTTTGAGTAATGTGCTTTTGCCCGCGCCGTTGGCGCCGATAAAAGCAATCATGTTGCCGCAATTTACGTCAAAAGATATACCGCGCAACACATCTTTGCCTTGGTATGCAACAGATACGTCACGCAAACTGCATAGCACGTTACTCATTGTCGGTTAGAGCCTGTGACACATGCTGCAAGTTCTGCCGCATAATATCGGCAAACGACATGCCACGCTCGTCAGCACTCACATTATGTGCCGCGTGAAAGACAAGCATCTGCGTATTCGTTTCGTCCGCCAACGTGTTGGCAACGTGGTTGGCATCGTTTTCTATACCAAATACAACAGTGTGTCCACCATCGCGGATAGCAGTCATGGCGGCAAATACCGTCTGTACACTTGGGTCAGCGTGGTCGTGACAGCTATCGAGTACCGTAACGGCATGCAAATCATACCGTGCGCTAAAATGCGCTGCAGCGTAACGATTGCCAAATACAAGTGTATCGCGCGCACGCCGTTGCATAACACACTGAAATTGCGCGTCCAGTTCGAGCAATACATGCGTGTAGGCACGGCCATTTTCAAAATACATCGCTTGATTGGATGGGTCGGCGACGCTCATTGCCTCAATCATCACTTCCACCATAGCAACGGCATAGGGCAGGTTGAGCCAAATGTGCGGGTCGATTACGTCACCATCAGGCGCGTGCGCGACCAGCGAAATGTGCTCGGCAAGCGCAACAGCTTGAACATCACCACGCATCGATGTCAACATGGACTGCACCCACGGTTCGCCAAAATGACTGGTATAGACGAACAAATCGGCGTTCTGAACCGCCAAAATATCACGCGGCGATGGGTCAAAGCCGTGACATTTTGTACCAGCCGGCAAAAGGAGCTGCACATCGGCTAAATCGCCCGCGACTTGCCGCGCAAAGTCATATGCCACAAAATTTCCGGCAATGACAGCAAGCCGCTCAGCGTTCCTGCTCATGGCAGGTGCGGCATTCTCTCCCGCCCCATAGCTTGGCGCACAGGCGGCAAAAGATAGCAAAGCAGCAAAAATAACGGCAAGTCGTTTGGCGTAACGCATAACGGTGTCTCCAATCATGTTAAGGTGCCTGTATTATAACCATATGTTGAGCTGCTCTAAACCCTTGGATAGCACTTACCTTGTCAGATTCCTAATATTGTCTCTTCGTATCTCTATAAATTTTTCTATCATTTTAAATTGCGCCGCTGTTGGATTTTGAGATATGTAAATATGCCACGAGCAAGCACCATATTTCTTTCCTATCACTTCAAATAATACTGTAAGCAGTTACTTTCTTCCCTTTATAACTGCATTTGTAGGCATTTTTAGAAAATCAATAGGGCTTCATCTTTAAATCTCTTGAAAATTTAAACAAATCCGCCATGCCTTATACATCTTTCAAATCCTCCGCGCTGTCGCCCTTTACACCTTGGCACAACTCTTCATACATCATGCACACGGCCACCGTCGAAACCGGCGCAAGCAGTGCTGTAACTGCCATTTGCAGTGGCAATCCGCCGGCAAAGAGCGCACCGAAGCTGGTTGCCGCAGCTTGCAACATGATGAGCCATAAGCCCATTGTAATCACCAAGCCCGGCCTACGCCTAAATAATTGCCACGTCCGCGGAATGGCGCGACGCCAGCCTTTTTCCTCGCATAGTACAATGGGGAAAAACATCGCGATTGCCGCATAGCCCACAATGGCGATAAACGCGACGGCAAAGACACCCAAACTCGCAAACGCCGGCAAAAACAAGGCCAATATACCCACCGCTAGCGACGGCACAAAAACCAACACCAGTAATACCACATTTTGCAATAACGCCGTAACGTACCATTTCGGCGTGTACTTGATTTCACTGTAAATGGCTTGCGTCGGCTCTTGCAAATCTTTTTTATGCATGATAGTCATGGCTATGCGCGTTATACCGCCGACGACAAAGGCGTTCAGCAATAATCCAACTGTTGCCAAATACACCAACCACAGCAGCAACGAGGGCATGACATCTTGCATAAGCACACGCATAGCGCTAATAGCTTGGACCGAATTTTCACCGTTGACGTTCTGCCAAAACGCCGCCAATGGCGCGCGCATGGGCTGAAACAACAGCATTTGCCCTAACGTGGCAAACGTACTGAAAATCAGCGGAAATATGAGTAGCCGCCAAAAATGATGCCTGTACAGCCGAAAGGCGGCAACAACAAGCATGCCGGCACTAACCCGCCGAAACATCATGCTGCTTCACCGCACCGGATGAGAATCAACGGCGTTAGTTCATCATTTTGCCCGGCGGGATTATCCTTAATAATGGCACATAAGTCAGCGTCAGACAACGCCATAGACGGCGACTTACCAAAAATGGTCACCGTCAAATCATTGGCGTCGACCAGCATCACAGGTACGCCCAATATTGCCTCGACCTCGGCACAAACTTTATCGGGCTCGCGCGGGTTCAGCAACGCCATTTCACGATAAGCAGCAAAATCCGACTGTGGATATAGGCCATCAATACCGTCAATGCCATGACCGGCAATTTTGTAAAACAATCCGCGCTTTCCAAACAATTTTCCAGCAGCTGAACAAATAGTCGCCCACAAAATGCGCGGCAATCCCGCCAAATCAATGGCGAGCTGCATCTTGGGCGGTTCACTCACGCCGGGGCCGTGTTTGTTGCTTGATGCAAAGCGTGCCAACAGCTTCGCCCAAAAACCGATTTTGATGTCTTTGCGCTCAACAACATTGTTCTGGCACATGGAGATAATCTTCTCTGAAATAGACAGCATATCACCATCCTGTAAAAGGGGTGCGATGTAGTGCTCGACCAACTCGATATATGACTCACCGCGCTCGACAAAATGCGTCTGTACAGCAAGACGTTGATACGTCACACCGTCATGTACAACGTCACACCGCTCGTAATAGGCAATACCGTTTTCTTCTCGACGGCTCTCAGGATTGTTACGTGAATCTGACATGGTAAATCCTCCATTTTTTCCATTATACCTCTCACGCACAAAAAAATCAAGGCAAAGTTGAGCTTACGGTTGTGATGATGGTAAATTTGTGTTATACTATCACAAAATAGCAAAAAGCATCAGATTGGAGATTTTGTTATGAAAAAGCGTAAAATTGTTATGGTCGGCTGCGGCTATGTCGGCGCTACATCAATCTTTTCCATGATGTCGAGCGGCGTATGCAACCACATTGCCGTTATTGACTACAACCGAGAAAAGGCAGAGGGCGATGTCATGGATATGAACGACGGCATCAGCTTTCTGCGTCCGACAACGCTGACAGTGAGCGATTACGCCGACTGCCGCGATACTGACATCATTGTCATCACCGCCGGTGCGGCGCAACAACAGGGGCAAACGCGCAATGACCTGCTTGCCGCCAACATTAAAATTTTTCGCTCCATTCTCGACCAAGTGATGCCCAATCTCGGCGACAACACCGTCATTTTAGTCGTCACCAACCCCGTTGATGTGTTGACACACTTCACACGCCAATACACCGGCTTGCCTGCCAACCGTGTTCTTGGCTCCGGCACGGTGCTTGATACCGCGCGACTTAAATATGAAACTGCACAGCACACCGGCGTTGACGCGCGAGATGTTCACACTTTCGTCATCGGCGAACATGGCGATACATCTGTTGCGGCATTTAGCTCCACTCATATCGCAGGGTTGAGTTTGCAGGAATATTGCAGCCAATGCCAAGCCTGCAACGTCAACTTAACCATCGGACTGGAAAATCACGTACGCAACGCAGCCTATGAAATTATTAACAAAAAAGGCGCGACCTTCTACGCCGTCGCGCTGACTGTCAACCGCATCGTCGAGGCAATTTTGAACGATCAAAAGGCCATTTTGACGGTGAGTACGCACCTTAACGGACAGTACAATTTGCATGATATCTGTTTGAGCTTACCGTGTGTAGTCGGCGCAAAAGGTGTAGAACGTGTACTGACGCCGCCGCTAAATGATGAAGAAACACAGGCGTTACACGCCAGTGCAAAAGCGATACGGGATAACTTAGAGGCTATCCAATAACTCCAGCACCCGCTGATATACCCAACTGGCGTTGCCTTGAAATTTCTTAACAACGCGTTTTGCTTGCTTTAAGTCGCCAACAGCCATCGTCAAATCAAACATCGGTATGTCGTTGTCATTCAGCCGCAAGGCCACCGAATATTTTCCGCCATGTTCGATAATTTTAACATCCAATGCCGCTTGCAATGTCCGCCGTTCAAGCAATTGCAATGCTACTCTGTCACATTCGTCACGCATAGCGGCAGGCAGCGTTTTCAGCATAGCACCGACGGCCTCACGGCCATGTTGTGTAATAGCAAATCCGCCTTCAATTTCTTCCAGCTGTCCCGCATCAACAAGCTGCCCTGTTGCTGCGGCGAAGAGGAAATAATCAGTGTCTTCTTGAATGAATACAAGTTGTTGCAGATCATCAAGACTCGCGTTGTTGAGTTTGTCCAGTGCGTAGAGGATGAGTATTTTCATTGATAATTCATCGCCGGAAAAACCTAGTTGCATAGTTTAAGCTCCTGTTTCTGGAATGCTTATTTTGCGCGATTGCACGGTCTTGTATTTTCCTGTTGTTTTAGCCAAAAACGTATACCTCTATTTGCGTAAGGTTCGTCCTTAAATCTCGGTATAATATGTAAATGAGCATATGAAACTGTCTGACCAGCAATTGGTCCAACATTCCAACCTAAATTATATCCGTCAGGTTTATATTTTTTATCAAGATAGTGTTTGACCGTATCTATCATCTTTTTGGTAGCAAGCCATTCCTGCTCAGATAAATCAAAAGGTGTTTCTATGTGGGATTTTGGTATAATAACATAAGAACCTACTAATACCTTGTCATACACATTGCCGTTATCGTCAGTTGAAGGAACGGCACAAACAAATTCGTTTTCAAACTTAATATTATCATTCATTTGACCTTTATCTCCTGTGCCCATGATATTATAAGTCCTCTACATCCCCGCTATCTCTTGAAATAAGCGCACATGTGAGCCGCGCGCATTATAAAACACCGGCGGCTGTCCCAGCGGTGCGCGCACTTCAATTTCACCGCCGTTGAACTCTTGCCCTGTCCAAATGTAAACCCAGTTTCCCTCGGGCAAAATCAGCCGGCGCTTAATGACTTTTGGCTCCATGACAGGCGCAACAAACAACTCACTCCCCAACATGTAAGCATCTTTATTTTTCATCAGCGCTTTATTATCAGGATATGCCAAGGCAAGTGAGCGCATAATCGGCAAACCGTTTGCCGTATTTTCGCGAATGCAGTTGCGTAGGTACGGCGCCATTGCAGCATGTACACGTGTCAAACGCGCCATAATTTCGCCGGTTTCAGCATCGGTACCAAACTCCCAGTGCTCCCCTTCAATATGGCAGAACCGCATAACCGGCGTAAAGCAGGCAAATTCGCCCCAACGAATCATCAACTCTTTGGAACGCTTCGCCATCGTCGAGCGTGTGCCACCAATTGGCGCATGCGCCACGCCCATGCCCGACCACCCCAACGACAATGCCGCCGTCAACGCCGACGGCAACCCGTCAACACGACCCCAACCCGTCGAATGTTCTCCCGTTTCCACCATAGGCGCACAACCACCTACACCCGCGCCGCCGGCATGGACATAGAAAACGGCTTCTGCCTCACGGCTGTACTCTCGCACCACTTCTTGGTTGAGTTTCGCCCATAGCAGCGGCCATTGGTTGTGCACAGCAATGGGACTTTGGCGTGAATGCAATACTACATCAGGCGGGAAAAAGCCGCCTAAATCGGCAAAATAGCCGTCAAACCCGAGCGCGAGGACATTATTCTTAATGATATGTTTAAACCACTCGACGGCCTCGGGATTGGTCAAATCCAAATGTCCTGCCATAAAGCCGCCCATATCGTGGATGGCGACACCGCCTTCAGGCTTGCGCATGAGATAGCCTTTCATAGACGCCTCGGAAAACAACCGTCCTTCAATACTAAAATGCGGGTTAATATATGCCATTGTCTTGATGCCTTGCGAAGTGAATTGCTTGATGAGTTCGGGCAACAACGGGTACATTTCTTGATTCCATACCCAGTCATAAAAAGGTTGCTGCGTGTCGGTATCCTGCCGCAGCCCCGTCCAATCACGGATGCAAAGTGTACCAATAACGGCATTGGCGTTAACTGCCTTTTCGATTTGTGACAACATGCTTTGCAGTCCGCCACCGATATCCATCCATGCGCCGGTATAACACCACTGCGGCAACAGCGGCTGCCGCCCCGTGGTGCGTGTCAACGCTTTAAGCGCGTGTTGCGGCGACTCGGCCGCGCCGGTGACAATTGCCGCAGGCGTACCCCATGTTTCCACGGTCAAATGTCGCGCACCGGTAAAATCAAACGCCGCATAACCTTTGGTGTCAATATGCACAAATACTGAATCTTCAGTGACAAAAGTGCTTTGCGGGTAACTGCCTGTACCACGATCGCCCGGCACGCTGACTTCCGGTAGTTGTCCATGCGGCAAGCGCTCCTCACGCAGCCACAATGAAATAGCCTTGTTACGCAAATCTCCATGCTTGTATTGTGCGCCACCGCCATAAACAGCAATACCAGGGCGGCACGGGAAACGAAACCAAAATTGATTATACCGATTGCCGGCGCGATGCGGACGCAAAACAACGCTATCATCCACCTCTTCAACGCTAAACGTGATAGAAAACTCGTTGTCGGCAAACCGAATGGTCTTTCGTGCTGCATCGTGCTGTGCATACGGCAAGCCTGTTTTGCCTTTAACCTTATTTTTAAGTTGCCAGCCATCGCTGTACCCCTTAATTTTCTGCGCGCCGGCTGCCGCTGTGATAAACGGATTATCGGGCGCATGGTCAATCACTACCCTGTCGTTGTGTAGGATACGCAAGATATTTCCGCGATTTTCGATTGTCAGCATATAAATTACCTCTATGTATCGTAAGCGTGATACCCTCATCACACCGTGTTCAGCACTAACTGTAAACTTTCCGCGCGATGAAACACCGCGCCCTGCCTATCAAGACAACTGCAACAACACGCTCCGCACCGTTTCTGTTGCCAAATTGTCGGGCGTGATATAGCGCCTGGCTGTTTGCGCGTCCATCCCCGCCTCAACTGCCGTAGTGAGCAACCGCACCGCATGACATGCGCCGTCGCCCATTAAATGCGCACCGATGAGCCGGTTGGTGTTGCTATCCTTTATGATGGTGACATGCCCGTTACCGGCAAAGCGTTGCGAGTCGGCATACGACAACGGCAATGTTGCCAATCGCGGCTCAATGTCTTTTTTTACAGCCGTCTCCATGGTATAGCCGACACTCGCCATCTCCCCCAGCGCCTCCATAAACGTTGGAATAGCGTGATAACGCACCTGTGCCGGCGTACCACACATATTGGCAACGGCAACTTCTGCTTCGCGATACGCCGTTTGTGCAGTATAGGTCTTGCCGTTGCAATCGCCTGCGGCATAAACAGCAGGCACACTGGTGCGCGCGCGCGCATCGGTCACAATCGCACCCTCACTTCGGTGCAATCCAATGCTGGATAGTCCGATACCGCGCGTAACGGGCAATCTATACCGACAAAACAGCACGCGCTCACACTCATAACGCACAGCACCGTCAGGCGTGTCAAAAAGCGCAAAGCCGAAACCGACATCGGTCAGCTTTGCTTGTGTGATAATAGTGACGCCCATAGCTTGTAAATGCCGCATTAAGTTCTCGGTCGTTGTTTGGTCCAATACATCAGCACACGTGATGCGACTGTCGAGCATGGTGACTTTACAACCACCCGCGCTGAGCAATGCCGCCCATTGCAACGACGGAATATTGGTGCCGACAATCAAAATTGAGGACGGCAGCGCGCCCTGTAACAACGGCTGACCGCTGGTCAGCAGCGTGCCGTATTCGATGGCATTCATTGCTGACGGCAAATGCGCAATGGCAGGCAATGAGCCTGTCGAAAGCAAAATACGTTTGGCACGCACAACATCACCCTCGCCGCGTAAAACAAAACTCTCTTGCGTGGGCGTGTCAAATCCCGCTGACATGCCTCGAAGTTCAACACCTAAACGTTCAAGTGTTTTCTGCTGTTGATCGCGCATAAGGTCAATGTTCTGCCGTACGCGGTTCATCGCACCCGCCAAATCATACTGCTGCGCACGGTCGAGCGTACGCGCTTGAAACAATGTTAAATCGCGCAGCAACGCACCCATCGGCACAGAACCAGCCCTGAAAGTATTGCCGCCTAACTGCGCCTTCTCCAACAAAATGGTAGACATGCCCGCCGACGCGGCCGCTTCCGCCGCTTTACAGCCGGCCGCGCCGCCGCCTACGATTGCTAAATCATAAACCATGCTTGAACACACTCCCATTTTGCTGTATACTTACCCTATCAAAGGGGGAATTATCATGAAAATTTTAATGATCGGCGGCACGGGCATCATCAGCACTGCTGTCACTGAATTGCTTGTGACACAAGGATATGATGTCACGCTTGTCCATCGCAATGGCCGTGTGCCAAATGTGCGAAACATTCTATGCCCCGTCGAGCAATTGTCCGAACATCTCGGCAATGAAACATTTGACGTCGCTATCAATTGGATTTGCTATACGCCAGAAGACATGACGCGTGACCTTGCGCAGTTCACAGGCCGCGTGGCGCAATATATCTTTATCAGTTCAACGGTCGTGTATGACCGTCCGACACAGCCGTTGCTCGTACGTGAAGATGCACCGCATGTGACAAGAGGCTGGCCATATGCTATGCAAAAATCCGCTTGTGAGCGCATGTTGCAAGAACAATGCTTGCTGCCGTACACCATCGTACGCCCATCACATACCTATGGACGCGGCAAACTCCCTGCACCTATGGCACAAACCAAACAATATTGGAGCATTGCTGACCGATTGTTACGCCGAAAGCCTTTCATCGTGCCGGGCGACGGCACATCAGTATGGACATTAACGCACAGCACCGATTTCGCGCGCGGCTTGTTGCCATTGCTCGGCAACAAACAAGCACTTTGGCAAGACTATCATCTCACGTCATCCGAATGGTTAACATGGCGGCAAATTCTCGACATTACGGCCAAAGCATTGGGTGTCGAGGCAATCACTGTGCCGATGTGCAGCGTTGAAATTGAACAACAATTGCCGCAATACCAATACACATTGACCTGCGACAAAGCGTTCAGCGCACTCTTCGACAACAGTAAGCGGTTGGCTCTTAATGCGTCAGCAGATGCAGTTATACCATTTGCTGAAGGGATACGCCGCGAACTGGCGTATTATGATGCACATCCTGAATGCCGCACGGTCGACAATGCATACAATGCAGCATTGGACTCGCTCTTGTAGAGGCGAATGATCTTGCCCGCCACCGTCCCCTACCGACCATTCTACACCAATTAACATATTATGTAAAGGGCTAATACGCATATTCTCGACAAAAATTTGTATGCAATAAAAAAGCGGGCGACAAAATGCCGCCCCTGAAAACTTAGACTAAAACCGCCTCTTTCGCCCATACTGCCGCTGTTGCCGCGTCGTCGGCGTAACCATCTGCGCCGATTTCTTTACAAAATGCTTCATTGACCGGCGCACCACCTACCATGACTTTAACATTATTACGCAGGCCGCTGTTGCGCAATAGTTCCATCGCCTCAGTCATAGCAGGCATAGTCGTGGTCAACAGTGCCGACATACACAACAAATTGGGTTTACGCTCACGCACGGCATCACAAAACGCCTGCGCCTCAACATCCACACCGAGATCAACGACTTCAAACCCCTTGCCTTCCAGCATAATTTTTAAGATATTTTTACCAATGTCGTGCCTGTCACCGCGTACCGTACCGATAACGGCAACGCCCAGCGCGTTTGCCTCATCGTTGAGATAGGGTTTGAGCATTGCCGTCGCTGTATTCATCACCCGCGCTGCAAGCATGACTTCCGGAATATACATCTCATTGCGCGCGAATGCACCGGCAACCACATCCATGCCTTTGAGCAATCCGTTCTGCAAGATGTCTGATGCCGCAATACCCTCCGCCAGAGCTGTTTCAACCAACGGTGTGATGTCATTGCGTTTGCCGCTGATAACGCAGTCGGCGAGTTGTTGCAAGATGTTTTCCATAGCTTTTTACCTCTTTTCGTATTGATGGTTTTTACTGTTTCAATAATTTCAAACATAATAGCTCCTGATATAAACATTCAAAATATAAAATTTGTTTGATATTGCTTGCCGAGCAGTTAGCACGTCGGCTTGCCTATTTTCGACTACTCTCTATTCGTGCTTTCTTCTCTAACTCAATCATTTCAGAATTGCATTTCAACATTTCGGGAATTACATCCTCGATTTTCGGTTTGTGTTCCTTTTGATATGCCAAAGTCGTGATTTCAGACATTCGAATTTCCTCCTGCAAACACTATTCACCGCTGTCGATGGCGTGTTTTCTCATTTCCATCAACTTTTTCGCGCATTCCACCGCCTCGGCGTTTGGTCCGGTGAAACCTATTGGAGTTTGACAAAGATCATCGTACTCACGGTTGAATATTATTCTTTGACGAGAACATCCAGCATCTGTATTGTGTCTGGGGCAACATTCATCGCAATTATGAGCGTTCGCCCAAGCAATTTTTTTCATTTGTTCGTCAATCGGAAAACCATCAATTTCCTTAGCGAACTCATCCGGCATCCAAACTGTCCACGGTTCAGGGTATCCGGCAGGATGACTACTGCTGCCGAAGTAGAAATAGCATACTGTCACGCCTTTATATGTAGCCTTACAATCGTTTATACTTCCTTCGATAGTCATACCGATTGAAGCCAAATACTGCACAAAGATGAGTGCGTTTTTCTGTGTATCGCCAGTGAAATTTTCATTGATGTAATCTATGAATTGAGTATTATGTTCTGACATTTCATTTCTCCTCTATGTTCAAAATATAAATTCTCTACCTCGATTTACGACACTTCAATCTCCGCCAAATACTGCCCCCCATATTGAGCGATATGCTCTTTCCGTCCCGCCAAATTCTTGCCCAATAATAAGTCAAACACATTCGCCATTGCCTCTGCCTCTTCCGGCATGACGCGAATCAATCGCCGTGTAGCAGGATTCATTGTCGTTAAATTCATCATGTCCGGCTCATTTTCGCCCAAACCTTTGGAGCGCTGAATCGTATACTTCTGGTTGCCGATATCTTTTAATATTTCGGTCAAGTCCTCATCACTGTATGCAAACAGCGTCTTGTCCTTGGTGTTAATTTCAAACAGCGGACTCAGTGCAATATAAACCAACCCCTCGTTAATCAGCGTCGGCACAAGGCGGTACAGCATGGCAAGCACCATCGTACGAATGTGGAATCCATCAACATCGGCATCGGTGCAGATAATCACTTTGCCCCACCGCAACGCACCCAAATCAAAGGTGGGCAGGTCTTTTTGCTTGCTTTTGATTTCGACACCGCAGCCCAATACTTTGAGCAGATCGGTAATAATCTCACTCTTAAAAATTTTAGCATAGTCTTCTTTCAGACAGTTCAAAATCTTACCGCGAATGGGCATAATTGCTTGAAAGTCAGCATCACGCGCCATTTTACAAGCGCCCAATGCACTGTCACCCTCGACAATGTACAGCTCACGCTGCGACACATCCCGGCTACGACAATCGACAAATTTTTGCACACGGTTTTGAATATCCAGCCCGCCCGACAGTTTCTTTTTGATGCCCAGCCGTGTTTCTTCGGCACGCTCACGACTGCGTTTGTTAATCAGCACTTGGTCAGCGATACGTAATGCGTCCTGCTTGTTTTCCAGGCAGTAAATCTCCCAATTTTGTTTGAGGAAATCAGTCATCGCCTCTTGGATGAACTTATTGTTGATGGCCTTTTTGGTTTGGTTTTCGTAAGAAGTTGCCGTTGAAAAATTGTTACTGACGAAAACAAGGCAGTCGGCAACATCTTGGAAAGTGATTTTTGACTCATTTTTAGTGTATTTTCCCTCTTGCTTGCAAAATCCGTCTAACGCCGACACGAACGCCGAACGCAATGCCTTGTCGGGCGAACCGCCATGCGCCAGCCATGAAGAATTGTGGTAATGTTCGATATGGCTAATGGTTTGCGAAAAGCAGAATGCACAGGAGAGTTTGACCTTGTATTCCGGCTTGTCGGCACGGTCACGGCCTTTGCGTTCAGTTTGCCAGAACGAGATGGGATTGAGTTTTTCGCCCGGTTCTTCATCCGTTTGTCCCACCAGTTCAGCAATATAGTCAGCAATGCCGTTGGTGTAAATGAAATCGGTCGTTTCAAATTTGCCGCCTACTTGGTTGCGAAAGCGAAATGTCACGCCGCTGTTGACAACAGCTTGGCGTTTGAGCATATCAGCAAAATACTCAGCAGAGACGGCGATGTCGGTAAAGACGTCGAGATCGGGTTTCCAGCGGATTCGTGTGCCGGTTTTCTTGCGTTCCAGCGGCTTGCTTTGCAACCCGCCAACATTTTCGCCGCGTTCAAAACGCAACGTGTACTCCTGCATATCGCGCCAAACGGTAACATCCATATATTCCGACGCATACTGTGTAGCACAAGAGCCTAAACCGTTGAGTCCCAGCGAATATTCATAGCTGCCGCCCTCGGCATTGTGATACTTTCCCCCGGCGTAGAGTTCACAAAAGACAAGTTCCCAGTTATAACGCCCCTCTTTTTCATTGTAGTCGACAGGGCAACCACTACCGGCATCTTCAACCTCAATGGAGTGGTCTTCAAAGCGTGTAACAGCAATGACTTTGCCGCGACCCTCGCGTGCCTCGTCAATGGAGTTCGATAAAATCTCAAAAACGGCGTGCTGACAACCTTCCAGCCCATCTGAGCCGAAAATAACGCCGGGACGTTTGCGAACACGCTCGGCACCTTTGAGTGCCGATATGGCTTGATTGTCATAAGTTTGTTTGCTCATAGATAACTCCTTGTAAAGTGAACCGCAAGCGTTGCAACGACAACGGCGGCGGTAATAATGGGCAAAGTTTTGCCGAATGGTGCTTGAGGGTATTTATTGCGCCCGACGTACGCTACAATCAGTCCGCTAACAAGCGGCAAAGCCATGAGTATAAGCTTAAAAACCCCACCCCGCGCAAAAATCTACATAAAATCTACATCAGCAACAGCAATCCCGCGATTAAGTTCGATAAGGAAAAAAATTATCACAGGCACAGCAAAGGGGAACTGCCGCCAAAATGCGGACTCGGGGCGGGTGAACTTCCTGCCATAGAACATTGCAGTGAGAACGTGAAATGCAAGCATTAAAAGAATAAATATTATAGTCGCGCCGTACCACTCCAAGCCAAAACCAAAACCCAACGCAAGAGTAAGCATCCCTGCCGCAAAATAAAATGCAATCCCCAAAACAAGTTGAACCGCCCAAATCGAAAGGGCGTAGCCGATATTCCATAACTTGAATTTCATGGCACACACCTCCCTATTATAGTGCCAGTATACCAAATCTCACAGCAAAAGACAAGCCTTGTCTTGACATACATTTCTATCTCTTGTACAATGGTTATAAAAGAGGTGCTGGTATGAAAAAAATGGCTTTATTTTTGGGTGTGCTGCTATTATTTTGTTTGGTCGTTGGGTGTTCGTCGAACGCGGGCGATGATGCAAATCTGCCGATACCCACGGAAACACCGCAAGAAACATCAAACGAAATACTGTTACCCACGCCCTCGCCATCAATCGAACCTGAGCAAACACCTGAGCTGCCCCCACAAACACCGCATCCGATTACTTCAAGTGAAGGAACAGAGTCACTTTTGCTGTCTTATGATTCATTTGTCGAATTTGCCGACCCCCGTGCAGATAGTGCACAACCAGATATAAATCCGACTGTCATCGCAACAAGTTCAACCGTCAGTATGTTTAGGTATATTGAAATTTTATTTACCCATGACGATTACGTTCGACTCTATGATGCCGGTACATTATATACACTCGATTACCTCACGCCCGAAACACCCTTTGTCGTCCATGGCATTCCGTGGAGCACAATCCCTCAAAGAGGAATTTCCTTTGTTGACGAGAGCGGCATTGCTCGATATTTTACTGTATCTTTGAGCGGTTACGACGGTGCCATTGTACTTGTTGAGTTTTGGAATCCCGAAGATTAACATGAAACAGAATACTTTAAATATCACAATCCCGCAAGCAACACAACTCCTGCGCGCGCAACAAGTTGTCGCATTTCCGACCGAAACCGTCTACGGCTTAGGTGCTGATGCAACTTCCGACATTGCTGTCGGCAAAATTTTCGCCGCCAAGGGCAGACCCGGCGACAATCCGCTGATTGTGCATATCGCCGACGAATCGCAGCTGCCGACAGTTGCCGTGGCCATTCCCGACGTTGCGCGGCAATTGATGGCGGCATTTTGGCCGGGCGCGTTGACGATTATTTTGCCCAAGCACGATAGCTTGTCTTCGCTTGTAACAGCAGGTTTACAAACGGTTGGCGTGCGCATTCCATCACACCCTATCGCGCTTGAATTGCTGCGCGAAACGGGGTTGCCGCTTGCCGCGCCGAGTGCTAATATATCGGGCAAACCCAGCCCTACAACGGCACAACACGTTGCTGATGATTTTGGTGATACCATTGCAGGCATTGTTGACGGCGGCAGTTGTCAAGTCGGGTTAGAATCTACTGTCATCGACTGCACCGCAAGCGTTCCCACGATTCTGCGCCCCGGCGGCGTAACACGGGCGGCGATTGAGGCGGTAATTGGGCGCGTGGAAGTTTCCGGCGACACAGCAAATGTACCAAAGTCGCCCGGCATGAAGTATAAACACTATGCACCACAAGCACCAATGACCATCGTGCAAGGTGATGTGGCGTTTTTTGAACGCATGGTTGCCAACGCAAGGTGCGACGGCAAACGTGTCGGTTTATTACAAGCCAACGACTATGTTATCACCGAACTGGCGCAGAATTTATACGCAATTTTGCGTGCATTTGATGAGCAGGAATTAGACGCGATTTATTGCCAAAGTTTTTCACAAGACGATCTAGGTGAAGCGGTTATGAATCGGTTGCTGAAAGCAGCTGACGGGCGTATCATCTATCAAGGTCTGGGCCAATGAAAACAATATTGACCGAACGATGTGCGTTGATTCCATTGAGTGAAGTTGATTTTGAAGAACTAACGCCCTTGGCAATAAGCCAAGACGCGCGGCAATATCTAGGCGGCGTTCGTCCCTTGGAAACAGCCCTAAACGGGTGGCGAAAGTCAATACAGGAGGCAAACGAATATCCGTTTACTGTACGATTGCGAGAATCGAATACTGCCATTGGACTTGTGATGATTGCCCCACACCATAATCCAGCAGACATGGAAGTCTCATTCCTGTTTATGCCAGCGTACTGGGGACACGGTTACGCAAAGGAAACAGTAAAGTCATTGCTTGCATTTTGTGGGCAGGAATTGAGGCTAAATCGCGTTGTTTCGGAAACACAAACGGAAAATATGCGCTCACGACGGTTGCTTGAATCGCTAGGGTATGTTGTTGAAGATGAAATAGATCGGTTCGGCAAAAAACAAAACATATACTCAATAATCATCTAAAAAATGCACAACTTCGCCATCTTTCCTTTTATACGAAATAATCGACCCCAAATGCACATTTTCCACACTGTTAAAAATATTACACTCCACATCGGGGTTGGTTTTCTTTAATTCTTGAATCAACTGCTTAATTTCTGTGCGCTTGGAAAACATTGCGCCGTCAAGACTGCACGAGTCGGTCAATCGGCAAGCGCACTGCAAAAAATGCAAATCGTGATAGCGCTGAAAGTGCTTGATATCGCGCTCGCGCACCAAATACATCGGGCGAATCAGCTCCATGTCCTCAAAATTTTTGCTTTTCAGCTTGGGCATCATAGTCTGCACCTGTGAGCCGTAGAGCATACCCATTAAGATGGTTTCAATCACATCGTCATAATGATGTCCCAGCGCGATTTTGTTGCAACCGCGATTTTGCGCCTCGGCGTACAAATGCCCGCGCCGCATCCGCGCACACAAATAGCACGGCGATTTTTCAACATTTGCTACACTATCGAAAATATCGGTTTCAAACACTTCTATCGGCACGCCTAAATTGGCGGCATTGCGTTCAATCAAGGCGCGGTTTTCAGGCGCATAACCGGGATCCATGACTAAAAACGTCAGCGAAAACGACACTTGGCGATGGCGTTGCAGCTCTTGCAGCAATTTCGCCATCAGCATGGAATCTTTGCCTCCCGAAATGCAGACGGCAATGTGGTCGCCCTCTTGCACAAGCTGATATGCCTTGATTGCCTTGGTGAACTTACTGAAAATCTGCTTATGAAATTTTTTGCGGATACTTTCCTCGATCTTGACACGATTATCCACCTGTACACGCGATAACACCCATTGCGCATAGCCGCCCTCTAAATGCACGGCGTTGTAACCCTTTTCGCGCCACTCCTCGGCAATTTTTGCGCTAATTTCACCACGCCGACAATATAAAATGTAAGGGATGTTGTCGCCAACGTCCCGTTTCGGCGGCAAATCATCATGAATCTCTTTGACGTCAACCATAATATAACCGTCACGCGGCAATGCGTTAAGCTGTTCGGCGGTGATAGTATCCATAATGCGCTCCTTTGAACAAAAAAAGGGCGGCAGATTTGCCGCCCAATAGCGATAAAATTAACGTTTGCTGAACTGCGGTGCGCGGCGTGCGGCTTTAAGACCGTACTTCTTGCGCTCTTTCATACGCGGGTCGCGGGTGAGGAAACCGGCTTGTTTGAGAATGGCACGATACTCATCATTCACCAGCAACAGCGCACGGCTGACACCGTGGCGGATGGCACCTGCTTGACCCGTTACACCGCCGCCAACGACGGTAATACGCAAGTCAACGCGACCGACTGTGCTGGTAGCCAACAACGGTTGGCGCACAATCATTTTCAAGGTTTCTAAACCAAAATAATCGTCGATATCACGACCGTTAATGGTAATTTCGCCCGTGCCGTTCGGGAATAAATGAACACGTGCGACCGACGACTTGCGTCGTCCCGTGCCGTAGAAATACGGTTTCTTGCTTTGATACATTATTTAGCACCTCCTGCGTAGAGTACGGGTTGTTGTGCTTCGTGGGTATGCGTTGCATCCGCGAAGATACGCAAGCGCGTTAACGCCTTATGCGACAACGCATTGCGCGGCATCATGCCTTTGACGGCCAAACGCATTGCCAGCGGTGAATTTTTTTCCATCAGCAGACGATATTTCGTTGCTTTCAGACCGCCAACGTAACCGCTGTGACGGTAGTAGATTTTTTGCTCGGGCTTTTTGCCGGTCAAAACGGCTTGCGATGCGTTGATGATGATTACAAAATCGCCAACGTCTACGTGCGGGGTGTATTCCGGCTTATGTTTGCCGCGCAGCAGTGTTGCCGCTTTGGCCGCGGTGTGCCCCAGCGAAACGCCGGCCGCATCAAGAATCAGCCATTCACGCGTGACGTTCTCTTTTCTTGCCATGGTCGTGCTCATTGCGAGAGCCTCCTCAATTTGTTTGTTATTTTTTTATGCTTGCGTAGCATATCACAAATGCCCTATGCTTGTCAAGTGTTTTTGATATATCTTTTGCAAAGTCGTTTATGCTCGTTAAATCTCTTATATACTCTTGTTTTCGTTTGTGAAATTTTGCTTTTATCATTCAACATTCCGCCCCATTCAATTGTATTATAAGCAAGGGAGGTGATTCTTTGTTGTTTACCATGACCGTCAACGGCGAAGAGCGTGGTCTCCGCCTCAACGGCTGCAATTTGTTGTGTACAGACAAAGAGGCAATCTATCGTCGTCATGTACAGACCGTCTATCGCGTGTGTTTCACTTATTATGAAGAATGCGCCGGATACGGAGGGCATGGTGTCGGAGACGTTTTGCAAAATGCTGCAATCGAGCGCAATATTCGAGAGCGAAACGCATGAGAAATCTTGATTTTTGGGCGATTGCGTGGTATACTCATGGCGTGGATAGCGACATTAGCTATACCATGAACGGCTACACTAACGAATGTGCCAAGTTTATATTTTGAATATGAGGAAACCGAAAAAAGGAGAAACATAAATGTCTGAAAAAAAGATTATGTCCATATCTAATAAGGACTTAAAAGAAATGAAAAGCAAGCCTAAAATCGAGGATGTAATTTCCGAGTGTTTTGGCGGCGAAATGAAAGAAATAGCACTGGATTTTGTCGATTATTTACGGACGAATAAAATGTCACCAACAGTTATTTCAATAACTTCATGGAAATCCAGTTGTAAAGGCAAAGTTATTTGTTATGTGAATTTTGATAAAGGAAAATTACTTATAATTCCCCACTTGAATCATTTGAACACATATAGAGAAACAGCTGAAAAAGAAGAATTGGGTAGCGTGCTTCAGAATAATCTTTTCCGTTGTGAGGATTGCAATTACTGCATGAAGAAATATCCCGATTGCGAACCGGGTAGAACCATAACGATACTTGGAAAACAATTCAATAATATATGCAATGGACGAGCGCCGGTGGGCATATACAATCCCTGTGAAGAAGATGTTGTTCATATAAAGAGGTTATTAGACTTAGAGAAGAACGCCCGAAAGGAAAGTAAATCACAATCCATTTACTTTGCGAACTATAACGATTCATAAAACCACAAATTGATATTCAAAATAAGCAGAAACTGCGCGACAAACTAACAACCAAATCAAGCCGTGAGTAGGCATATTTTCAACTACAAGCCCTACCCTATGGGGCTTTTGCCATGCCTATAATACGAATATCGGGGAAATTGTAAAAATGCCCTTGACAAATTGCTCATGGTTATGCCAGCCAAAATGTTGTGCTTTACGGTCAGCCCGAGGAGAGCCGAACCGGCATGTCTTTCACGTTGGAAAACCGCTCCGAGATTGATTTTGGATATGGCACCTTTTTTGATGTGGCACGTTATGAGGACGGGCGCGAAATGTGGATATTCATGCATTCCAGGTATCCCACTACGGAATATGTGATGATTGAGTTTGTGGTCGAGTAGAGCGGCTTCTTGTTTGAACGGGCGGGTTGACCCCGTCCCTGTGCTGTGCTATACTAATTTCATTATATCGTCGCCGGAAGTCCGGCGTCAATTGCGGCAGGGTTGGCTTTGCCTCCCCGTCCGCCGATAAAATCAAAAAGGGGGCCCCGCAAAGCCTGCTTTGTGGGGAAATAGCATAGTATGGCAACTTTACGGGAATGGAAAAAAGCCTTCGAAAACGGGCAGTTTGACAAAAAAATCCAGGCACTGTACGGCAACTTATCCGATGGACAGCGCGAGCGTTACATTGACGCGCTCGACCAATTCAAAGCGTTCTACGGCGACCGTGATAACATCATCATTGTCACGGCACCAGGGCGCACCGAAATCGGGGGGAATCACACCGACCACAATCACGGCAAAGTGCTGACAGGTGCAGTCAATCTTGATGTGCTTGCTATCGTTTCGGCGCATGAACAGCCGCTGATTCGCATTCAATCAAAAGGCCATGCCGAAAATCGCGTTGACTTAGGCGATTTATCGATACAGCAGAACGAATACGGCCACTCTACTGCTCTTATTCGCGGCATCGCATCTCGATTGCAGTCATTATGCCACAACATTGGCGGATTTGTGGCATACACAACCAGTGACGTCACAAGCGGCTCTGGCTTATCGTCTTCCGCCGCATTTGAGGTCTTAGTTGGTTCGATCTTCAACACACTGTACAATGGCAATGCCATCGACAGCAAAACGCTGGCAAGAACCGGGCAATACGCTGAAAACGAGTATTTTGGTAAGCCGTGCGGACTGTTGGATCAGATGGGCAGCGTTTGCGGCGGCATTGTTGCCATTGATTTCAAAGACACACAATCTCCCATTGTTGAACAAATCAACTTTGACCTTGCAGCAGCAAACTACGCCATGTGCATCACCATGGCAGGCGGCTCACATGCTGAACTGACGGGGCATTATACTGCTATTCCAACCGAAATGAAATCTGTTGCCGCAGCATTGGGGAAATCTGTCTTGCGCGAAGTTTCACCGTGTGATTTTTACGCTAATATCGCTGCCGTCCGCAAGCAATGCGGCGACCGCGCCGTTCTGCGTGCTATACACTTCTTCGCCGATAACGAACGAGTTGATGGGCAGGTCGATGCCCTGAAAAGCGGCAATTTCGACAAGTTTTTGGCGTTGATTAACGAGTCGGGTTATTCATCCTATATGTACTTACAAAATGTATCAACCTATGCTGATAGTGCCGACCAGGAAGTCGCGCTAGCATTGGCGTTGAGCGAGAGTTTGCTGCAAGGCCGCGGCGCAAGCCGTGTACACGGCGGTGGCTTCGCAGGCACCATTCAAGCATTTGTGCCCAATGATTTGGTGGATAGTTATATCACAGGCATGGACGCACTGCTGGGCGCGGGTAGTTGCAAAGCGTTGGCGATTCGTGGGGTCGGCCCTGTGGTTTGGAGGTTGTAACTGCACCAACCGGGTATAGCTTTATGAGGTTACTGGGTGGCAAATCATTTTCATATACCACTTAGCGATGGAAAGCCCTCCACAACTTAGTTCTTGTCATTGCATTTTTCCTCCTTTCATTTAAGACACAGCTACTGTATCTTTGATGTTGACATTTGTCAAAATGCGCCCCACTGCGCCAGCAGGCTCCGCACCTCGCGCCTCGTTTTAACGCGCAAGAACGGTTTGTCTGAGTATTTCTTATGCAAAGCCATCACTGTTTTTTTCTTTGTTTTTGGGTATTCCCATATCCATTTGCAGAATGTCAAAAACTCTTTGCTAAACACGCCCCGCTCTTTGAGGTACTCCGGCAAGTCGGAACGCTTTTTGCCAACTCTCTTCGCCACCGACAGCATACACACAAAGCGGTTTATATCTAAAAATATGACCACCTCTGCCGCCGCAAACCGCAATTCTATTGTGCTGCCATAATTGCCATCAATAATCCACCGTTCGCCGCTGATAAGCTCTCGTTGATGCACAATCCATTCTGCTCCGGGCGTTTTCTCCCTCCCATCCGGGCTTCCAAAACTCGACGTCCAAATGGTGCAACGGATAGCCCGTCAATGCGGCAATTTTCTTAGAAAGCCAACTCTTGCCACTACCGGGACTGCCAACAATGGCAATTTTCTTATAATCTTGTATGTTCATAAGAATACTCATATGTCCGATTATCCACCCGCACCGTCACGTGCTTGCTTCCCAACATCCGCGTAAAACAAAGCACATTGTCGGTGCAGTCATGATACTCAATGCCGCCCTCTTGCAGTGCGGCATTTTTGTTGCGCAATTCGCCCAATTCGCGGTGCCATGCAATCAGCTCGTTATCCTCGCGACCCCACGGATATGTACGGCGATTGAGCGGATCTTCATAGCCCTCACTGCCGGCTTCGTCGCCGTAATACAAGCACGGCGAGCCCGGGAAACAATACAAGATTAATGTCGCAATTTTCAACCGTTTGATTGCCAATTCGCGTTGCTGCGGCGATAATTTCACATCAGCGCGTTCAGCTTTGGTTGCGTGATATGCTGTCGGGTCACTGCCCAGCACAGTCAGAATGCGTGGTGTATCATGTGTACCGAGTGCGTTCATGAGGTTATAGTAAGCAAAGCGCGGGTAATTTTCGCGCAAACATTCCATATCGGCAACAAAGTCATGCGCAGAGCCGCCCAGCACATAGGCAAGCAAGGCGTTGCGCAAGGGGTAGTTCATCACACCGTCAAGTTCATCGCCCCAAAAGTAGCGGCGACGCACACTGTATGCGATTTTATTGCTTGCATCTTCCCAAACTTCGCCGATGACGACAGCATCTTTTTTCTCCGTCTGCGCTGAGCGGCGCAACTGTGCAACAAAGTCGTCCGGCACTTCGTCAACAACATCTAACCGCCAGCCTGATGCGCCTAAATTCAACCATTTTCGCACAACGGAATCTTTGCCATCAAGTAGAAATTTTCGTAGATCAGGGTTGTTGACATTGAGTTTGGGTAAAATCAAAATGCCCCACCAGCTGGCATATTCGTCCGGCCAGTTGTCAAAGTGAAACCAATCAAAATAACGCGAGTCTTTCGACTGATATGCGCCGACTTCGTCGTAATTGCTATAGCCGTTGAAGTAGCGGCTGTCATAGCCAGCGTGATTGAATACGCCGTCGAGCATGACGCGTATACCCCTTGTTTCGCAGACCTTACAGAGTTCTTGAAAGTCGTCCTCATCACCCAACAGAGGGTCTATTTTAAGATAATCGCCCGTGTCGTAGCGATGATTGGATGCCGCCTCAAAAATTGGACTGAGAAAAATAGTCTTCACACCCAGCGATTCGATATAGTCCAGTTTTTCCAAAATGCCGGCAAGATTGCCGCCAAAGAAATCATTGTTTAGCACAATGCCCTCTTCGGTAGGGGCGAATGTTGGGGTGGCGTTCCAGTTTGTATGGAGGGTGCGGGGAAAATCACCCGCCGGTGCGACGTTTCCTTGCGCAAACCTATCTGCGAAAATATGATATGTTAAGCCCTTGCCATACCAATCCGGCATATATGCTTTGCCATCGTAAACCGTGAGCTGATAGCCAACCGGCAAATCTGACAAACAGCCCTCGCCGCCCTTGCAATGCGCTTGTTGCCCATAGAAAAGAGGAGGGTTTATCCCACGCTCAATGCGAAAATGATACCACACCAGCCCCAAAATGCCATTTGTAGACAGACTGCCGACATATACATCGCGGTCTCGTTTATGTTCCTGCCATTCGAGCTGAATTTCGAAAACTTCGCCACTTTCTTCAATTTCAGCAACAAGCATAACGCGCAACGCCCCCCAAATTCGCGGCGGCATAAAAGTAATATCCATCGCCGTGCCACGCGGCAATGCACCAAAGGGACGCCGATATCCGGCGTCCCTCGAATGAAAGATAGGTAGATCAAGCATTAACGAACTTCTCCGCCCGGCGGAATACTTGCGGGCGCTTCAACGAGTTTCACCTTATCGCCCTCCTCGGCACAGAGAATCATACCTTGCGACTCTACCCCGCGCAGTTTGACAGCTTTGAGGTTTTTAACAACTATCACGCGCTTGCCGACAACTTCGTCGGGTTGATAATACGCCGCAATGCCCGACACAACTTGCCGCCGCTCGCCATTGCCCATATCCAGTTCCAAGCGCAACAGTCGGTCTGATTTTTTGACGGGTTCGCATACCAACACCTCGGCAACGCGTAGGTCGATTTTAGCAAAATCGTCGATGGTGATTTCCGGCGAATCCTCGGTCGCCCGCGGAACATCGGGGACGATGTCCCCTACGGATGCAATAACCCCCAACGGCGACATATCGGTTGCCACATCAATGCGTGGGAATAACGCCTCGCCGGGCCGGACGATGAACTTTATTGGGCTTGTGTTACCAAAGGCAACCAACTCAATTTGTTCAAATATTTTTTTTGATGTTTTAGGCATAAAAGGCTCAATTCGAGAACCAACAACACATAAAGCCTCACACAACGATGCCAATACAACTGCCAACTCGTCTTTTTTACTCTCATCTTTGCCCAAAATCCAAGGTTGCGTTTCGTCAATGTACTTGTTCATGCGTCCGATCAATCTCCACACTTCCACCATAGCAGCGGGAATGTTGAAGGCATCCATTTGCGAACAATATGCAATGTTGATTTCTTTGATAAATTCTGCAATTTCCGGATCAACTTGCCCAGCTACTTTGCCCCCCAAATACTTTACCGTCATCGCCACCGTGCGTGACAGCAAATTGCCCAAATCGTTTGCCAAATCACCGTTGTACCGCTCGACAAACCGTCTGTGCGAAAAGTCACCGTCCTGCCCGGCGGGAATTTCACGCAACAGAAAATAGCGCAAGGCATCAACGCCATATTTTTCGGTATACATACGCGGGTAAACAACATTGCCGAATGATTTACTCATTTTTTGCCCCTCGGCCGTCCACCAGCCGTGACCGTAAACCTGCTTTGGCAATGGCAGGCCCAACGCCATCAATGTTGCCGGCCAAATCAGCGTATGAAAACGCACAATTTCCTTGCCAACAAGATGCACATCGGCCGGCCAATAACGTGTGTTATCCTCTTGCTCGTTAAAAAAACCCAGCCCCGAGATATAATTGGGCAGTGCGTCAATCCAAACGTAAATGACGTGCGCGGGATCAAACGGCACTTTGACGCCCCAATCGAAAGCCGTGCGCGATACGCAGAGGTCTTCCAACCCCGGTTTGAGGAAGTTGTTGAGCATTTCATTGCGGCGACTTGCAGGTTGAATGAAGTCAGGATTTGCCTCGATATGATCGATGAGCCGTTGTGTATATTTGCTCATGCGGAAGAAATAATTTTCTTCGGTCGAGCGGGCAACACTGCGCTTGCAATCGGGGCAAGTGCTGTTGTCTAACTGTGAATCAGACCAAAATGATTCGCAGGGCGTGCAGTACCAGCCTTCGTAAACGCCTTTATAGATGTCGCCCTGGTCATATAGTATCTGAAAAATCGCCTGCACGGTCTTCTCATGATAGTCGTCGGTGGTGCGCACGAATTTGTCATAAGAAATGCCGAGCAGCGTCCATAAGTCCTTAGCATTATCAACAAGACCGTCAACAAACTGCTTGGGCGAAAGTCCGGCCTCTTGCGCCGCAATTTGGACTTTTTGGCCATGCTCATCCGTACCTGTTAAAAACATGACATCAAAGCCCTGCATACGTTTATAACGCGCCATGGCATCACAAATGAGTGAAGGATAGGCGTTGCCGATGTGAAATTCACCGGATGTGTAGTAGGCAGGCGTAGTGATATAGTAGGTTTTCATGGACAACCCCCCGAAATTTTATATCTTAAGTCTACTACATTTAGCCTCATTTTGTCAAACGAGGCGGATTGACTAAACTCTCACTTCTATAATATAACTATCATTGCATAAGATGAACCTTTTGCCCGTGCAATTCGTTTATACTTATGAAAACGTTTTCATAATAATCAATCAAGCAGGAGGTAAGGATATGGATGCCGCAACATTTGAGCGATTGTATGCCGAGTGTTTCAGTGCTTTGCAACGATTTTGCTATTTTAAGCTGCCGAGCAAAGCTGACGGCGACGATGTGTTACAAAATGTCGCGCTGGCAGCATGGTCGCACCGCGAAGCGGTATGGAGTCAAGAAGCATTCAAGCCATGGGTGCTAAAAATCGCAACAAATAAAATCCGCGATTTCTACCGTAAACATGCCAAGCAACTTGATTTTCCGTGGGACGAAGTGACGGAGCTGTCATTGAGCAGCTCGCAGTTTTGGCATGACCGTTAGAGAGTTAGTACACGAAACACTCGACGGCCTCGTCAATACTGACAAACAAATGTTGACATTGTTTTATTTACATGGTCTGCCACAAATCGATATCGCACACAAGCTCGGTATACCACTCGGCACGGTCAAAAGCCGTTTGTATGCGGCGAAACAACGATTCAAGTCCTCTTATCCTTACCCGCCTGTATTAAAAGGAGAAAAAACAATGAGAAAACTACCCAAAATGTTGCCCGAATACACAATTACGCCAACCGCCAAACCACCGTTTGAATGCAAATGGGAGGAAATGATGGGCTGGTTCCTCATACCACGCCTGGGCGAAAAACTCTCGTGGGCCATGTATGATTGGCCGGAGCGTGAGCGCACCGAAACATATACACTAGAAGTCACCGGCCGCGCAAGGGTGCATGGCGTTGACGGTGTAGAAATTGTTGTCCATGAACAACGTGGCGGCGAACATGAAGGGCATGGTGAGAGCCGAGATATTATCAGAACATTTGTAACGCAGCTGACCGATACACATTGCCGTATTTTGGCGGCACGGCATCTCGACGGCGAAGTCAAACAATACTTCACGTTCTTAGACGGCGACGCGTTTCTAGGCAATTGGGGCTTTGGTGAAGACAATTGCGGCAATGAAATCAACCTAAAAGCCAAGGGTACCATCAGACGCAACGGCAATCAAATCACAACGGAAAAACAAGGCGACTTGCTGGATGTTGCAGGTAGATATACCGTTACAATTGGCGGCAAAACATATGATTGTATTTGCGTTTTGGATGTGAATACTTATGTCATGGGTGGCTTAGCGGAATATTTTATTGACGCAAACGGTCGCACAGTCTTATGGCGGCGATTTAACCGTAACGACTGGAAGCTTGAATACTATGGGCAGTTATGGAGCAAGAAATTGCCTGATAACGAGCAGCTGACTGTCAATGGCGAAATATATGTGCATTGGTATGACTGTATTACAGACTATATTCTATAAACTACAAGGGGCGGCAAAATTGACCGCCCTTATGTACGCTTCAATCGCCAATGCGTATACCAATCGCGCCTATCCTCACGTACAAAGCCGCATCCTTGCAATACATTCTGGCTGTTGATATTGCGCCGTTTCGTTTGCGCCATAATAACGTCGATGCGAGGGTCATTGACAAAGGCATAGCGGCACAACGCCTTAACGGCTTCGCTCATGTAACCGTGACCTTGGTACGTCACGCGCAAGGCGTAACCAATCTCTGCCATCCCCTCAATCGGCAGGCCTTTGAAACCGCACTCACCAATCAGCATACCATCGAGGCAGAGCTGCCAAGCCGTGCACAACAACCATTCTTCGGGATAAATATCCAGCAAATCGGCTTTAGCGTCGTAAATACCGCCTTTATTACGATAGTAGCGCAAATCGTCGTTGAGCGGCGTACATTTCCCCATAATTTGCGGCAGTTTTTTCGGCTTGCGGGCGGCGGCGCGGAGCTCCTCTGCCGTCGCCGCAATAAGCGTCAGGCGTTGGGTCGTGATGGTATGATGCATAGCACACCTCTATAAGTTTTTGGCGTAATACAGCACAAGTTCGCCATCTTCTTCGTAGTCCGTCCTCACAAGCGTATCATAGCCCCAGTACAAATAAATGGCGAGGGGGCGTGTATCCCTCGGCGCAACGCCGATTGTGATTTTCTTATACCCCAAGTCCGCCGCATGCTGTTCTATCAACTTGACGAGCCTTGACATATGGCCTTTGCCCTCGTGGCGCTTATCCATGCGCAAGGCGTTGAGATTGACCACTATACTGCCATCGGCGAGGTCCGTCCGTCCTTGAATACACTCGGACAAAAGCAGCAGTGTCCCCTCGCCAATGGGCGTACCGCGATAGAGCGTGACAAAGGTTTTACTTTTGCCGTCAAGGTTACTTTGAATAAAATTGTCACGCCACGCAATCCAACGCTCGTCGCCGGGGTTGTCGGCGATATTTTTCGCCCATATCTGTTCAAGATCATCGGGCGTGGCGGGCCTGTGCGTGTAATCGTTTATCATATTACTGTATCCTCCAAAACGCCTTGCAACTTGGCAATAACAACGCCATAGTTGGTAACGGGTACGGCGGCGTTCTTTATTTTTTCCAGCCTTGACAGCATGCTTTTCCTATTGAACATACAACCACCGCACTGCACGACCAACTTGTAGTCGCGCAAATTGCCCGGGAAATCGTTGCCTACGGCAAAGTCGAATTGCAGTTCGCCACCAGCATGCTTGTTGAGCAGCTTGGGAATTTTCTCCCGCCCAATATCGCCATCTTGTACAACGTGAGTACAAGATTCGGCAATCAGCACACGATCTCCCGGTCGCAAGCTATCGATAGCGTTTGCACCATCAATAAACAGCTCGATATCGCCCTTGGCTCGAGCGAAAAGCATGGAGAATGATGTCAATGGCATACCCTGCGGCAAATCTTCCCGTACTTGGCGGAAAACTTGCGAATCGGTTATGACAAGCTTGGGCAGCGAAGTTAAATGACGCAAAGCGTTTGATAGTTGTGCAGGCGTAGTTGATATGGCAGTACAGCCATTATCAAGCAGGTCGCGAATGACTTGCTGTTGCGGCAGAATCAGCCGTCCTTTGGGCGCTTGTTTATCCTGCGGCATCACAAGCAGCACGATATCGCCCGATTGTACCAAGTGCGCTGTTAACGGCGGTTCTAGTATTTGCGGCACAAGTGAGGCAATGGCTTCACACAATGACCCAATGCCTTCGCCTGTAAAGGCATTGACGGTGATAGCCGGGATAGATTCCTCTTCCATAGAGGAATGGCACAACGCATCGGGGCGATCCTCCACATTCTTCACCAAAAGAAAAGGCGTACCGTGCTGTGCCAGTCTGGTTCGCAAAGCATCTGTCTGCGGCGACACGTCGCCGCGTATGACAATTAGCACGATGTCAGCCTTTTCAAGAGCTTGCAGCGTTTTTTCAATACGCGCCTTGCCAAGGTCGCTTTGATCGTCGTGCCCTGCCGTATCCATCAGCACAACCGGTCCAAGCGACAAGAACTCCACCGCTTTGGCCACCACATCTGTCGTCGTACCGGGAATAGCTGAAACAAGCGCGGCGTTTTGCGCCAACAGGGTGTTGAAAAGCGTTGATTTTCCGACATTGCAGTCGCCCACGATGGCAATGTGTAGGCGCGTAGCGTTGGGCGTATTGAGCATAGAGACGCTCCTTTTTGATTTTATTATGCCACAAAATTACTCAGAGAGCAAGACCGCAATGCACCTTACGACAGTCTTTAAAACAGCTAATCAAAGATTTTGTCTGCAAAACACAAAAAATACTTGTCAAATTCGAACATTTGGTGTATAATGATGTCATATGGAGGTGGTTTCATGACGAAAAAAGACATTGGGCAGCGGCTCAAACGCCTACGACGCGATTGCGATATGACCCAGAAAGAAGCCGCCGATTTAATCGGACGCAGCCAACAAAATATCGCGCATTGGGAGGGCGGAGTGTCACAACCCGGTGCTGAGACATTGTTTACTTTGATTCGGCTGTATGGAGTGACATCGCTGGATGAGTTTTATGATAAAAATGCAGAAAAGCCACCGGAACAACCTGTTGTGATTCACAATGCCAAGCAAACGACAAATAGTATAATTGCATTTCCATCACAAGAAATAAAGCCTGCCGAAACACCAAATGCAGCGGCGGCAAAACGCGCCAATGCCTTGATGCGTGTGTTTTTGATGTTGGATGATTTGGGGCGTACGACTGTTGAACAAGTCGCGCACGCTGAGCAACGACGCTGTGAAGCTGCATTGACAGAACGTGAATTGCTCGTGTATGACACACCGGCAAGCGCGGGAGTTGGGCATTATTTGGACGGCGACGGGGCGCGGCGATTAACACTGCGCAACGTGCCGCGTGAAACCGATTTCGGTATACGTATCCAAGGCGACAGCATGGAACCGCGTTTACACGATGGCGACATTGCCTTTGTCAAAGCCACGCCTAGCCTACAAAACGGAGACATTGGGCTGTTTGTGTTGAATAATGAAAGCTTTTGCAAGCGATTGAGTATTGACTATTCGGCACAAAAAGTGTATCTTGAATCATTGAACGCAAAGTATCTGCCGATTGAAGTAAAGAGTGAAGATGTTTTGCGTACCGTTGGGAGAATTTTATGATTACCGTGGTAAAAGTTGGCACTTCAACCGTCACGCACGCGTCTGGCGACCCGAATATGCGCTTACTTGTCAAGCTGGCGCGAGTACTGAGCGACCTTGCTGCACGAGGACACTATATCGTGCTGGTCACAAGTGGCGCAATTGCTGTTGGTATTGCCAAGATGAACCTGTCCGAACGCCCCGCCGATTTGCCGGGCAAACAAGCTGCTGCTGCTGTCGGGCAATGCGCCTTGATGCACACCTATGACAGCGTTTTCAGCGATTATGGGCGCACGGTGGCGCAGATTTTGCTGTCCCGGCGCGACTTAGAGCATGAGCCGTCACGGCAGAACTTGCTCAACACTTTCAACACGCTGTTTGCCTTGCAATCCGTAGTAATTGTCAATGAAAATGACAGCGTAAGTGCCGAAGAAATCGAAGATTGCGGCATGATTTTTGGCGACAACGACAGGTTATCCGCCGAGGTGGCAGCATTGCTGAATGCTGATTTGCTTGTGTTGCTGTCTGACATTGATGCCGTATACGACGGCGATCCCCGTGAGAATGCAAACGCCAAGCCATTAGCAAAAATTCACGCCGTCGATGACGTGTTACGAGCTTGCGCACAAGGACCCGGCAGCGCGCGCGGCACAGGTGGCATGATGACCAAGCTGCAAGCGGCAGAGATATGTTTGACACACGGCATTGAGATGGTGATTGCGCACGGCGGCGAACCGGACGTGCTGTATGATATTATTGATGGAAAAAATGTGGGAACACGATTTTTGGCCTTATAAGGCATAAGGCATTTTTTGTCTATCAGAACAATTAACAGCGTACATTTATTTTCTTGTTCGGTGTTTTGTTTATTACCAATCTTACTTTTTGCTTGCAACCAATGCGTCAGTTTATTGTCTATTTGTTTAGTAAGGAGGTATTTTGCTTGGAGGATAGCGCAATTGTTGCTTTATACTGGCAACGGCAGGAAACGGCTCTCTCAAAAACTCAGGAAAAATATGGGCGACGGCTCTATGGTACAGCACAAAATATTTTGCGTGATGACGAAGATTCTAAAGAGTGCGTCAATGATGCACTCTTTAAGGCCTGGCAAGCGATCCCGCCAAGCCGCCCGGAATTATTAGGCGCTTTTTTGGTGAAAATTACACGTAACTTAGCTATCAATCGCTGGAAAGCCAAGCGCGCCGATAAGCGCGGCGGCGATGAAGTTGATTTGCTGCTGAGTGAGTTGCAAGACTGCATCCCCGCGGCGGGCGGCGTGGAAGATATGTTAAACGCCGCAGCCGTTACAGAAATCATCAACGAATATTTGCAGTCATTGGAGCAAACTGCACGGGTAATTTTTGTGCTGCGATATTTCCACGGCGAGAGTTTGGGTGATATCAGCAGACGATTTCAAATGAACGAAAACAATGTAAAGTCCATCTTATTTCGAGCGCGCAAGAAATTGAAGGCACAATTAGAGAAAGAAGAGGTGATTGTATGACAAAGCAAAAAGCTGAGACATTGTGGGCAAGCATCGGTCAGGTCGCCGATACGTTTATCGAGGAAGCCGAAACGGTGAAAGTGTTGCCGTGGAAGAAGCGTCAGCGCAAACGCAAACAAGTCATTGCTTGTGGCGCAATTGCGGCGGGGGCATCGGGCGCGGTGGCACTGACGGTGCTATTGCTACGGAAAAGAGGTGTGGCGGTCAGAGCTGTCAAGCCGATTTATATTTGCAGCAACTAACATGTCAGTATGCGTTTTTGCTAAGATAAAGTATACCCGACATGACCATATTCACGCCGCATTTCCCTGTTTCTTTCTAACAAGCGGCGTGTTTTGTGTGCTTTACACCAAATTTGACGCGGCAGCGCCGAACATGTTATAATACGCTGAGTTATCTTAGAACACAGGGGGGATTTCTATGAAAATGGCGATTAATCGGCGACTGACGTTACTACGGCAAGAGAAAAAAATTAGCCAGCGACAGGCTGCGCGGGACTTAGGCATTAGTCAGGCCTTGTTGTCACATTATGAAAACGGCGCACGCAAGCCGAGCTTGCAGTTTATCTGTGATGTCTGTGATTACTATGGTGTGACATCCGATTATCTGCTCGGGCGCAGTTTCTCGCGCGATGGTGCCGTCATTTTGGCCGAAGATGTGCCGTCGGCAGCTGGCGATAATGTGTTGCGCGGTCTGGCATCGGCTATGATGCAGAAAAAGATGATTATCAATGCTACAGGCATTCTCTTCGATATTCTCGGGCGTCCACGCAAAAACGAGCTTGTCAAGGCGGCGGCGCAGTATATCAGCTTGACGTATTACAAGCTGTTCCGACTGATGTACGCGTCCAACAAAGCCTTGCCAGACAACGCGTTTGCTGTTGACAGTTTAATTTATCAACAAGTCGCCGACTCGCAGCTAAAGACGGCGGAGGCCGAACTTGCAGTGCGATTGTCGGAACTCAGCGAACCGCTTAACGTCAGCTTTGAAACGCTTGCCGAGGAGTTTCCGCACTTTAACACGTCGTTGCTGTCGGTGCTGAATAACGCGGGGCGGGTGACACCTTCGGGTCAGCCGTTGCCTGCTGCAAAACGTACTAAATAGGAAATTTGACCAAAACCGCAGTCGCGCTATACGAGGTTCAGCCGATGTGAGGTGTATTGCGCTCTATGTCAGTAGTTCGCCAATCAGTGTGTTGCTGATTAACATCCCTTGCGGTGTCAACCGCCAACGTTTGCAGCCACTACCCTTTAGGTTTACATAATCAGTTAACCCATGAGCTTGGTATGATGCTAGTTTTTGGAAAGGCGACCCCTGCGGACAGCCGATTGCCGCCCCCGCATCACGCGGCAAATACTTCTCATATTCCTCGCGACAAACGCCGTGGGTGGTGCGGAGACCGAGCATGAGGTATTCTTCGGCGCGTTCTCGTTGTGTGACAGTCTGTTGCTGGGTGTAGATATTTCCGCCTGTTTGCATCGCGTGGATGTATGCTCGTATATCACACACAACGGCAGTGCGCAGGCCGTCGAAATCGCCGTGTGCTGACGCGCCGACACCGATATAGGGCTGTAATTGCCAATATTTCATATTGTGCCGCGCCTCATAACCGTTGCGCGCAAAGTTGGATATTTCATACTGCCCAAAGCCATGCACAGGCAGCAATTCCGTCATCAGGCAATATTGTTCGGCAAATTCGTCGTCGGTCGCTGTTTGTCCTGTTTTGTGCAGAGGCGTGTTAAGTTCGAGCTTCAGCCCGTAGCTTGAAATGTGTTGAATGGGCCATGTTGTAACACTTTCGAGTGTTTGCTGCCAATGTTTAATTGACTGCAACGGCAAACCGTAAAGCAGGTCGATGTTAATGTTGTCAAAGCCGGCTTGGCTCGCTTGCTGCACGGCTTGATAGGCTTGCTTTGCCGTGTGCATACGCCCTAACCATTGCAGCGCAGCCTCATCAAGTGACTGCACACCGACGGACAGGCGGTTTATACCGGAATGCTTCCATGCAATCAAGGTTGATGGCGTGATGGATTCTGGATTAGCTTCGAGTGTGATTTCGGCGTTTGGTGCAAGAATGAAATGATTGGCGATGACATCGAGCAAGACCGCAATTCGTGACGTACCAAAAAGCGACGGCGTTCCGCCGCCAAAGTAGACGGTGTCGATTGCTACCGGCGTTGTTTGCACGATTTGTTTTGTCAGCGCCCATAAGTAGTCATCGGCGTGTTGCGTGTCCATGGGCAGTGAATAAAAATCACAATACTTGCATTTTCGCGCGCAAAACGGCAAATGTACGTACAGACCTGTCAAAGAGACACCCCATTCTTACGTTGCTTGGCCGTCAGTTCGCGGCGATAGGCGTTGATTTCGGCGCCGGCCAGCACAATCAAGCAAAGGATAAAAACCCAGACCATCAGCCCCAAGAAAGCACCTATGCCACCGTAAATGCTCGAATACGGGTCAAAGTTGTTCATGTAAGCCTCGTAGACAAATGCCGAAGCAATCCAAGCCATAGCGGCAATAAACGCGCCCAGGACGTGTGTGCGCAGTTTTCCGCCGACGCCGGGTGTGAAACGATAGAGTAAAGTTAAAAAGCCGCTCAACACACCCAGCATGACAAGTATGCGCACGCCAGGGGTCATGGCGAAATTTTCCGTGCCAAGCTGATTGCTGATAAACTGTGCCGCTTGCCGTCCGAAAATGAGGACAAACATGGAAATGACCATTACTATACCAAAAGCAAAGGTAAAAATCAGCGCCAGAATGCGATAGCGCACAGGGCTAGCCATGCGTTTTTCGTGATAAGCGCGGTGGATGCCGCGCATCAATGCCCACACGCCCGTCGAAGCAGCCCATGTTGAGACAATGACGGCAAGGAGTGACCACTGACCGCCCAATCGACTGGCTTGTGTGATTTCTTCCACAATGTCGCTTGCTACGTCGCCGGGCAGTACGATGTGCAGCGTATCATTTGTCAATTCATTGCCTGTTTGGTACATCAGCGACACGAAAAACAACAATAGCGGATAAACTGACAGCATGAGGAAAAACGTCGTCTGCGCCGCCAGCCCCCACATGTCTTGGCGGTGGATGCGCTGCACGAGCGCGACAATGGTTTGTAATATTTTTCGCAGTGCTTGCATGGTTCTCACCTTTAATCTTTTACGTGGAGATAATGATTTATGATTTACCAACGATGCCGTATCAATACCACAGTACAATCGCTCGACGACGTAATTGCCGCACTATCGGCGGCGGGCTTTGATCAAATTGAAGTTGAAAGTACCGCTGAATTTCAATACCAGCTCGAAAACCGCCACAATTGGGAACTGATTGACGATGATTTTGCAGACAGTCTAACGCAAAATGCCGTGACGGTCTATACGCAGGACGACACACAAACGCAACGATTGCGTGAATGTGTCTGTCCCCTGCTCGACTGTCATTTGACCATCACAAAAGTTGACGAGCAGGATTGGGCAGATGCTTGGCAGCAGTATTATCGGCCGATTGATATCGGGGAACGGCTGCGCATCCAACCGGCATGGCTGGATTGTCAAGACATTGGCAACCGGCGCATCTTTTACAACAATCCCGGCATGAGTTTTGGCACCGGCACGCACGCTAGCACATTGCTTTGTCTCGAAATGCTCGAAAGCAATATCCAGGGCAGCGAGCGTGTGCTTGATATCGGTTGCGGCAGCGGAATTTTATTTATTTCGGCGCTGCTGCTAGGCGCAGGCGAAGCATTCGCCATCGACATTGACCCCATGGCATGCCAAATTGCCGAAGAAAATGCCGTTGCCAACAAAGCCACAAATTACAAAATCCAACAAGGCGATTTTACCGCAAATCCAGAAATAATGCAAGCTATGTTCAACTTCAAGCCCGATATTATTTGTGCCAACTTGGTCGCCGACTTACTGGTAGATCTTGCACCATATATCAAACGGCTACTTGCGCCGGGCGGAAAGTTGATTGCGTCGGGAATTATTGACAAACACGCCAAGCGTGTAGAAGAGTCCTTAGGGCTGCAGATTACACAACGTTTACAACGCGAGGGTTGGACAACATTGAAAGGAGAACTCTAATGAAACACACATACCATACCAAAGGCACCTGTGCCCATCAAATCGAAGTGGAAATCATCGATGGTATCGTCACACACGTCCAATTTTTCAATGGCTGCGATGGCAGCCTTGCCGCCGTGGCAAAATTGGTGGAGGGGCGACCGGCAGAGCAAGCACAGAAAATTCTGTCCGGCATTACTTGTGGGCGCAAATCGACATCTTGTCCCGACCAGTTGGCATGTGCTATTGCCGAAACATTGGCAGTGGAGTAAACTGTAAAATGGACACATCGAAAATCATTATATTGCGCGGCAATTCCGGGAGTGGCAAAGGCCTTGCAAGAAAAAATTGGGCGAGGAACACTATTAATTTCGCAAGATGATATACGCTGAGAAATGTTATGGGTGCATGGCGGAGCAGATAGCAAAAGCATCGAACTATTAAAGCATCTTATTCTGTTTGGTCATAATCATTGCGCTATCACCATTATCGAGGGTATATTGTACGCTGATGACCATGAAGAACTGTTTATGCAAATAGAGGATACCTTTAACAACCGAATGCTTGCATATTACTTTGATATACCTTTCGAAGAAACGCTAAAAAGGCACGAACAAAAGCAAAAAACGAAACAGCTCAACTTTGGAGAATCTGAAATGAAGACATGGTGGCGAGAGAAGGATTTCCTTTCAAACATTAACGAAAATATTATACATAAAGACATGAGTTTGCATGAGACAGTAGACAAAATTTGCCGTGATATAAAAACATAAGAGGGCGATATAAATCGCCCTCTTATGTTTAAAATTTTACAAAATTTCCAGCAGCGCCGTCTCCGCCGCATCGCCGCGGCGAATGCCGACACGGGTAATGCGTGTATAGCCGCCGCTTCGGTCAGCAAACTTGTCCGGTGCTTCGGTGAAGAGCTTTTTAACTACATCCTCGCGCGTGACAATCGCCAACGCCGCACGGTATGCCGCCAAGTCATTTTTCTTCGCCAATGTAATGACTTTTTCAGCCAACGGCGCGACTTCGCGCGCACGCGTGACTGTTGTGGTGAGTTTTCCCGCGTCCAGCAATTGCGTGACCATACCATACAGCATAGACATTCTGTGCGATGTGACGCGTCCTAATTTACGTGTTCCGGGCATATCAATACTCTCCTATTCTTCCGTCGCCAAGCCAAGCCCCATGGCGTCGAGTTTGGCAATGACTTCTTCCAATGATTTGCGACCCAAGTTCCGCACTTTCATCATATCGTCCTCGGTCTTTCCGAGCAAATCACTCAACAGATTGATACCGGCGCGTTTCAAGCAATTAAATGAACGCACACTGAGATCAAGCTCTTCGATAGTCATTTCCAATACTTTACTGTTGCCGGCGTCGCCGCGCTCGGTTGTCATGGCACCGCGCCCCATGAAGTCGGACAATTCAGTGAACAGTGCCAAATGGTTGGTCAGCATAACCGAGCCGAGGCTCAACGCCTCGCGCGCGGTAATAGTAGCGTCGGTCCACACTTCGATGGTCAAGCGATCAAAGTCGACCATATTACCAACACGGGTATTTTCTACAGTGTAGTTGACCTTCTGCACCGGCGTATAAATGGAATCTACTGGAATGAGTCCAATAACGGTATCGCGCGGCTTATTCATATCAGCAGATGCATACCCGCGTCCGTGCGAAATCGTGAGTTCCATTTCCAAGCTGGCGTCGGGACTCAATGTCGCGATGTGTAAATCGGGATTCTTGATTTCTACGTCGGCATCAACCACGATGTCGCCTGCAGTGACGACGCCCTCGCCGTCGGCCGTAACCGTCACAATCTTGATATCAGGGCTGTGTAAAACGGCATTGATATTTTTTACGTTCAAGATGATTTCGGTGACGTCTTCTTTGACACCGGGAATGGTAGAAAACTCATGGCTTACACCGGTGATTTTTACCGTTGTAACGGCCGTACCGGGCAATGACGAAAGCAAGACACGACGCAATGAGTTGCCCAGCGTGGAGCCATATCCACGTTCTAAAGGCTCGACAACAAATTTTCCGTAAGACTCGTCTTCGCTGACGCAAACAATGGCGGGTTTTTCGATTTCTATCATTGAGTACCCTCCTAGTTATTATAAATGGTTGAAAATACGTAAGAACAAGTTAGCGAGAGTAATACTCAACAATCAACTGTTCGTCAATGGGCAAGTCCATCTGTTCACGTGTCGGCAACTGCGTAACGCTTGCCGAAAATGTATCTTTATTGTATGGCAGCCATTCCGGTGCGCCACGTCCAGCAGTTTCCGTCAAACCTTTGAACTTTTCGCTGCTACGGCTTTTTTCACGCAAGGCAATCACGTCACTCGGCTTGACCAAGTATGACGGGATATTGACTTTGCGGCCATTGACAGTGAAGTGTCCGTGATTGACAAGTTGCCGCGCCTCAGGATGACTATTTGCCAAACCCATGCGATAGACCACGTTGTCCAAGCGCGTTTCCAACAGGCGTAACAGGTTTTCGCCTGTTTGCCCCGGGCGGCGCGCCGCTTCTTTATAATATTTCAGAAATTGATTTTCTAACACGCCATAATAGCGGCGGGCCTTTTGCTTTTCGCGCAATTGCAGTCCATATTCAGACAACTTTCTATTGCGCCCCTGGCCATGCTGTCCAGGCGCATATGCGCGTCGCACCACACTGCACTTTCCCGTGTAGCAACGGTCGCCTTTTAGAAAGAGTTTTTGACCTTCGCGGCGGCACTGACGGCAAACCGCGTCTGTATATCTTGCCATATAGTTGTTTCTCCTCTACACTCTACGACGTTTCGGCGGACGACATCCGTTGTGCGGAATGGGCGTCACGTCTTTGATAAGATGCACATCAAGTCCTGCAGTTTGCAAGGCGCGAATGGCGGCCTCGCGACCCGATCCGGGACCTTTGACGTAGACTTCCACGGTACGCATACCGTGCTCCATCGCTGCTTTAGCAGCAACTTCAGCGGCTGATTGCGCAGCAAAAGGTGTCGACTTTTTCGAGCCGCGAAACCCCAGTTTACCAGCCGATGACCAACAAACAGCATTGCCCTGCAAGTCTGTGATAGTAACCATTGTGTTGTTAAAGGAGGCACGAATGTGTACCGCTCCCTTTTCGATATTCTTACGTTCGCGACGCTTGCGTGTCGCCACGCGTTTCTTAGGTGCTGCCATTCTGCTTCACTCCCTTACTTCTTTTTGCCCGCCATCGTGCGGCGCGGCCCTTTGCGCGTGCGCGCGTTGGTCTTAGTGCGCTGCCCGCGCACCGGCAAGCCTTTACGGTGCCGCACACCGCGGTAACAGCCGATTTCAACCAAACGCTTAATATCCATTGCCGTTTCACGTCGCAAATCACCTTCAACCAAGATGTCGTTCTTGTCAATGAAGTCACGGATTTTGTCGACATCGCTTTCTGACAAATCCTTGACGCGTGTGTCTAAACTGATGCCGACACCCGCCAAAATTTTTCTCGACGTGGCAGGGCCAATGCCGAAAATGTACGTCAATCCGTACTCTGCTCGCTTTTCACGCGGTAAGTCTACGCCTGCAATCCTTGCCATGATTGTACCTCGCAATCCATTTTTGAGTTTCTAATATGTCGCGCCTCGTGTGCAGCGACGACTTTGTCGCTCGCTCACTCGGCAGTTCTAACCCTGCCTTTGTTTGTGTCTAGGGTTAACACAAATAACCATCACGCGTCCATTACGCTTGATGACCTTGCATTTTTCACACATGGGTTTAACTGACGGTCTGACTTTCATATTTAGTAGCCTCCTAGTTTGTCACGCCTCGTATACGGCAACTCTTAGTTTCTTGCTCGCCAAGTGATTCTACCTCGCGTTAAATCATATGGCGACATCTGTACAGTCACTTTATCGCCAGGCACAATTTTAATATAATTCATTCGCAATTTTCCGGAGATGTGCGCCATTATCTTATGGTCGTTGCCAATGTCAACGGTAAAGATGGCGTTGGGCAACGCCTCGGTCACGACGCCTTCCAGTTCAATGACATCTTCTTTAGCCATAGTGCTACCCCTCTCTGTATTGACGCAACGCTTGCCATACGGCTTTATTGCTTAAACGTTCCATTGGCAGCGCAATTGCCTCTGCCGCAATCTTCTGTACATGCTTACATTTTTTCCGTTTTGGTTTTTCGATACGGCGTTTCCGTCCGTCTGCCAAATGCAAATAGTCGTCTTCCACGTCTAATACAACGAAAATGCCGCCTTTGTCATGTCCGTGCGTTGACCGCACTACATCACCTTTTCTCATGAGACATCACCCTCACGCGCTGTGAGTAACTCAGGTGCGCCATCCGTAATCAGTACAGTGTGCTCATAATGAGCTGTCAGCGCACGATCAGCACTGACTACTGTCCAGCCATCTTTGAGAATTTCAACATCGGGACGATTGCTTGCAATAATCATCGGTTCAATGGCCAATGTCATGCCGCTAGCCAACCGCGCCCCGCGCTTACCGGTGAAAAAATTAGGAATTTCTGGCTCTTCATGCAATGACGCACCCACACCATGTCCTGTGAAATGCTCGACAACAGCATAGCCATGTTTATTAGCGTAATCGCCAATCGCCTGTGATATGTCACCAATATGCGCACCTTTTCGGCAAAATTGCAAGCCTTGGTAAAAGCTCTGCCGCGTAATATCAATCAATTGCTGTGCTTTCGGCGCGACTGCACCGACGGAAAACGTCGCCGCGCTGTCTGCATGAAATCCCTCATGACAAACACCGACATCAATGCCAACAATATCGCCTTGGCATAACACGCGCCCACCGGGAATTCCATGAATCAACTCCTCGTTGACTGAAATGCATGCACTTGCCGGAAATCCTCGATAACCCAAAAATGACGGTTTTGCACCCTGCGCTGTGATGTGTTTGCGGATGATGTCGTCCAAGTCCTTTGTCGTCACGCCCGATTGAATCGTGCGCTCCGCCAGCCGCAAGGCTTGCCCCACAATCATTCCCGCTGTTCGCATCAGTGCGATTTCGCGCGGGGATTTGATAGGAATCATAATCCCAAAGCCCCCAAGCAACGCTGCGATGTGTCCTCAATGGCATGCTGAGAGACTGCACTCTTCAACTTACCCATGCGGGCGTAATAACCTTTAAGAGGTGCGGTATTCTCGTGGTAGGTCTCCAGACGTACACGCACCGTTTCCGGCTCATCGTCCGCCCGACGTTCTAGCGCGCTGCCGCAATTATCGCACACACCATCTTGGCGTGGTTGCCTGTACTCCATGTGATAGCTCGCCCCGCATTTAGGGCAAGAGCGCCGACCGCTCATTCTGCGTTCAATCTCTTCATCAGCAATCTCAATACTCAAAACCGCATCAATGCCTACGGCACAGTCCAACGCCTCAGCCTGCGGAATGGTGCGCGGGAAACCATCAAGGATAAATCCTTTTTGGCAATCATTTTGCGTGACCCGCTCTTGAATTAAGCCAATCATAATGTCGTCTGGCACAAGCCCGCCGCTCTCAACAAAGAGTCTTGCTTTCTTCCCCAATTCGGTACCCGCCGCGATGGCTTCACGCAACATCTGTCCCGTTGAAATAGCGGGGATATCCAGCCTCCGAGACAAGTGCTCAGCTTGTGTGCCTTTGCCTGAGCCAGGCGCACCCAATAAAATCAACTTCATCAATGCTTACTCCAAGAAGCCTTTATAATGGCGCATGACCATCTGTGACTCAATCTGCTTGACAGTTTCAAGCGCAACGCCAACCACGATGAGGATAGACGTACCGCCAATTGCTAGTCCTGCCAAGCCCTGAATACGGCTCATAGCAAGCGGCAAGACAGCAATCAGTCCCAAGAAAAGGGCACCAAAAAGTGTGATTTTATTCAACACTTTCTTAATAAAGTCTGTCGTTGGACGTCCCGGACGAAAGCCAGGGATAAATCCACCATTTTGTTTAAGGTTATTGCTAATCTCAGTCGGATTGAACTGAATCGACTGATAAAAGTATGCAAAGGCAATAATTAACAGCGCATAGACGACCATATATGCCGGTGATGTCATGGCAAAGCTGTTTTCTACCCAACTTGAGAAGCGTCCACCGCCGCCGAACAGCCCGGCAATGGTTGCTGGGAATGATGCAATCGCGCCCGCAAAAATGATAGGCATAACACCGCTCATGTTGACTTTCATGGGCAAATGCGTACTCTGTCCGCCATACATCTTACGTCCCACAACGCGCTTAGCGTACTGGACGGGAATGCGGCGTTCAGCATTGGTCATCCATACAATGAAAGCAATGATGCCAAGGAAAAGAGCTGCCACGATAGGAAGCAAATACCATTGGCCGTCAGAAATCATCGCACCGATTTGGAATGGCAGCGCCCGCCCACGGCTGACAATGGCAGCAAACAGAATAATCGAAATGCCGTTTCCAACACCAAATTCAGTGATTTGCTCACCCAACCACATAATCAACGCACTACCGGCAGTGAACGTAGCGACAATCACGATGGCCATCAATGTTCTGTTGTAATCGTACAAAAGACTGCCTACTTCGCCGCCGTGATCGCGGCCAATCAACATGAAATAGCCGATACCTTGTACAATCGCCAAGCCGACTGTGGCATAACGCGTAATTGCGGCAATCTTCTTTCGGCCTGCTTCTCCGCCCTCTTTTTGCAGGCGCTCGAGTGCCGGAACACCGACAGTCAACAACTGCATGATAATCGAAGCGTTAATATACGGCTGAATCGACAGCGCAAAAACCGTACCGTTTTGGAAAGCGTTACCGCTCATCATGTTGAGCATATCAAATATAGTACCACCGCCGATGGCTTGGTCAAACGCTGCATACAGTGCATCGGTATTCAAGAACGGCACAGGAATAGCTGCGCCCAACCGATACGCAAACAATACCATTAAAGTAAAAAGAATTTTTCGCCGCAGTTCAGGGATTTTCCAGGCGTTGCGTAATGTTTGAATCACTTTGCAATCACCTCAGCCTTTCCACCGGCTGCCTCGATTTTCTCCTTGGCAGACGCTGAGAATGCCTTTGCCTGCACGGTCAATTTTTTAGTAAAATTGCCCTCACCTAGCACTTTCACGCCGAATTTAGCGTGTGGAATCAAGCCGTTTTCAATCAGAATGGCAGCATCAACAACATCGCCATCCTTAAAGCGTTCCAACAGAGCCAAATTGACCGCTGTCGGCGGCTTGGCAAATATATTGGTAAACCCACGTTTGGGAATACGCATTTTCATCGGCAGTTGTCCGCCTTCAAAGCCCGGTTTGCGGCTATAACCGCTCCGCGACTTTTGTCCCTTGTGACCGCGACCGCTGGTCTTGCCATTTCCGCTGCCGTGACCGCGACCTACGCGATTACGTGCGCGTTTTGAGCCTACTGCCGGCGAAAGTTCATGCAATTCCATGACCACACCTCCTACTTCTCGACGGTAATCAAATATGAAATCTGTTTTAATTTTCCCTGTGTTTGTACATTGTCGGGCTGTTCCACCACATCACCGATTTTTTTTAGTCCTAAAGACTTTGCAGTGGCAATATGTGTCTTATTACGCCCAATCAGACTCTTTGTCAGTTTGATTTTCATTTTTGTCACCTACTTCAAAATTTCAGCGACGGTACGACCGCGCAAACGTGCAATTTGTTCGGGCGTTTTGAGCGATTTCAAGCCCTCCATTGTCGCACTGACCACGTTGAGCGGCCGATTGCTGCGCAATGATTTGGTGCGAATATCAGAAATGCCCGCCGCTTCAAGCACGGCACGGACAGGTCCGCCAGCAATAACACCTGTACCGGGCGCCGCCGGTTTTAACAGCACACGCGCCGCGCCAAATGTGCCTAGCACTTCATGCTGAATGGTGGTGCCTTTGCGCGGGATTGTCACCATATTTTTCTTGGCATCTTCAATGCCTTTGCGAATGGCATCGGGCACTTCGCCCGCTTTTCCTAAGCCAAATCCGACTTTTCCGTCACCATTTCCGACAACAACCAGTGCCGAAAATTTCATAACACGACCGCCCTTAACCGTCTTAGAGACACGATTGAGCTCGACAACCTTCTCTTTCAGGTCGGAATTTGGGTCAGTTCTATCTCTTTGCATTGCCATATCCGTCTTCCTCCCTTAAAATTCCAGCCCGGCTTCACGCGCGCCGTCGGCAAGTTCTTGCACACGTCCGTGATACAAGTAACCACCGCGATCAAACACGACCGTCTTGATTTTCTTTTTCTTGGCAGCGGCGGCAATGGCTTTTCCCACTTCACGTGCACCCTCTTTGTTACCGCCATTTGCTTTAAAATCTTTACTATTGCTCGATGCCGAAACCAGCGTTACGGCATTGACATCATCAATAATTTGCGCATAAATGTGATGATCACTACGAAATACGCACAGGCGAGGACACTCGGCTGTGCCCAAAATCTTACCGCGCACGCGACGATGACGGCGCTGGCGTTGCTTATTGCTATCGCGACGTTTAACCATGGTATCCTACCTCCTTATGCTTTCTTGCCGGCCTTGCCTTCTTTGCGGCGGATGACCTCATCCACATATTTAATGCCTTTGCCAAGGTATGGCTCAGGCGGACGTTTTTCGCGAATTTCCGCAGCAAATTGCCCTACTTTTTGCTTATCACAACCACTGATAACAATGCGGTTGGCTGTGGGACATTCAACCGCTACACCTTCGGGCGGCGTCATGGTCACTTGATGAGAGAAGCCGATATTCATAACCAAGTCCTTGCCCTGCATAGTCACACGATAGCCCACACCAATGACATCAAGCTCTTTCTTAAATGTCTCGGTTACACCGACAATCATGTTGTTGAGTAATGTACGCGTCAGTCCATGCAGACTGCGGTTCTCTTTGTTGTCATTGGGACGAACGATGGTAATCACATTTCCGTCCTGTTTGATTTCCATGTTACCATGGAGCGTTTGCGCCAATGCACCTTTAGGTCCTTTGACCTCAATGGCGTTACTCTGTCCGATGGTGACAGTCACGCCGCTTGGCACAGTAATCTCTTTACGTCCAATTCTCGACATTGTGCTTCCCCCTTACCAAACAAAGGCGAGCACTTCGCCGCCGATTTTCTCGCTTCGCGCGCGCTTATCAGTCATGACGCCCTTAGACGTAGAGACAATCGCGATGCCTAAGCCACGCAGGACTTTTGGCAAGTCTTCCGCCCCGACATACACACGCAAACCCGGCTTGGACACACGCTTAATACCGGTAATCACACGTTCATTGTCTTGCGTGTATTTCAAAGCAATGCGCAGTGTACCCTGCCCGTTGTCTTGAATAGTGTTGATGGATTTAATATAGCCCTCTTGTTTCAAGATTTCGGCAATCGATTTCTTGAACTTACTGGCCGGAATATCGACCGAATCATGCCGCGCCGCATTTGCGTTTCGGATGCGCGTCAGCATATCAGCGACAGGGTCTGTTACGTGCATGGGGAATTCCTCCTTGTAAATGAAGTCAAAGGTTAGAGACTTGCTCTCTGCTTTGCTCCTGCGGGGATAAAATAATTTTTTTATACATGGCGCATTGAGGACGCCGCGCCCTACAACGTATATGCCACTTTACCAAGAAGCCTTGCGCACACCGGGAATTTGACCTTTGTATGCCAGTTCGCGGAAGCAAATGCGGCAAACACCATAGTCACGCAAATAGCCGCGTGGGCGACCACAGATAGCGCAACGCGTATAGGCGCGGGTGGAATATTTAGGTTTACGTTGCTGTTTGATAATCATTGATTTCTTAGCCATGTTCTTTTCCTCCCTCTCAACCAGCGTTAAATGGCGCGCCCAATAATGTGAGCATTTCACGCGCTTCTTCGTCGTTCTTTGCGGTAGTGCATATTACAATGTCCATGCCGCGAATTTTATCAATTTTATCGTATTCAATTTCAGGAAAAATAAGCTGTTCCTTAATACCTAATGCATAGTTTCCACGTCCATCAAAAGCATTAGGCGTAATGCCTCGGAAGTCGCGCACACGAGGAAGTGCCACATTGAATAAGCGGTCAATAAACTCCCACATGCGTTTGCCACGCAAGGTGACTTTGACACCAACTGGCATACCAGCACGAACCTTAAAGTTCGCTACCGATTTCTTAGCCCGCGTAATCACGGCCTTCTGCCCGGTGATTACACCGATATCGCCGACAATCGCGTCGAGAATTTTAGCATTGTCACGCGCTTCGCCGGCACCGACATTGATGACAATTTTTTCCAGTTTCGGCGTTTCCATCACGCTTTTGTAGCTAAATTTCTTCACCAACTGGGGCGCAATCTCGGCTCTAAATTTTTCTTGTAAACGTGCCATTTTATTCGCCCCTCCTTAGATATTTTCTTTGCATTTTTTGCATACACGGGTCTTCTTTCCCTCTTTATCAAATGCATACGCCGTACGCGTCGGCGCGTCACACTTCGGGCAAATACGCATGACCTTATTGGCCCGAATAGGTGATTCCATTTTAATCAAACCACCGGCTTCACCTTGCTTGCGCGGTTTTGTGTGTCGCGTGGCGAGATTGATTTTTTCCACAATTACAGTGCCTTTGGACGGGATCGTAGACAACACTTTTCCTTTAGCACCTTTGTCTTTACCCGACAGAACAACGACTTGGTCGTCTTTACGAATATTCAGACTATTCATGTTAAATAACCTCCGGCGCGAGCGACAAAATTTTCATGTAATCCTTATCGCGCAGTTCCCGTGCCACTGGGCCAAAAATCCTTGTACCGCGAGGGTTTTGGTCTTCTTTGATAATAACTGCAGCGTTCTCGTCAAACCGGACATAACTGCCGTCAGCACGATGTACACCCTTGACGGTACGCACAATCACAGCACGGACAACTTCGCCTTTCTTTACCACGCCACCCGGGCTGGCCTTACGCACACTGCACACAATCACATCACCTACACTGCCATAACGACGACCTGAGCCGCCCAGCACGCGAATGCAATTCAATTCTTTCGCGCCGGTATTGTCGGCGACTTTTAAAGTAGATTCCTGTTGAACCATAATGGTTGCCTCCTAGCTAGTTTGCGGCAAGAGCAGAGCTCTTGCCCTACAAGCTTTGCCTATTTCACTTTTTCAACAATTTGCACCAAGCGCCAGCGCTTATCTCTCGATAGAGGGCGCGTTTCCATGACCAACACCTTATCACCAATGTCGCATTGATTTTGCTCATCATGCGCTTTCAATTTATAAGTGCGCTTGATGTATTTTCCGTATAGCGGGTGCTTCATACGGTCTTCAATAGCCACAACGATGGTTTTGTCCATCTTATTGCTGACCACAAGGCCAGTCATGGTCTTACGATAATTTCTTTCACTCATGACTTCGCCTCCTGCAACTGCAACTCGCGTATGATGGTTTTGACGCGCGCAATGTCGCGCTTGACGTCAGCGATACGGATAGGATTATCCAATTGATTTACCGCATGCTGCATTCGAAGATTGAACAGATCTTTCTTCAAATCTTTCAAGGCAACATCAAGCTCTGCAGCTGACATATCTCTAATTTGTGCCGTTTTCATGCCTGTTCACCGCCTTCTTCTTTGACGACAAATTTGCACTTCACCGGCAGTTTGTGCATCGCCAGACGCATTGCTTCACGCGCCATCTCCTCTGTTACACCTGCCATCTCAAACATAACACGTCCGGGTTTGACGACAGCGACCCAGTATTCTGGCGAGCCTTTACCTGAACCCATGCGGGTCTCGGCCGGCTTTTTCGTGACCGGTTTATGCGGGAAAATCTTAATCCAAACTTTACCTGTCCGTTTGACATAACGCGTCATGGCAATACGAGCCGCCTCAATTTGGTTGCTGGTAATCCAGCCCGGCTCAGTGGTCATCAGACCAAATTCACCATAAGTGACTTTATTTCCGCGTTGAGCAACGCCTTTCATGCGTCCGCGTTGCTGGCGACGGTATTTAACTCTTTTGGGCATCAACATAGTCTATTCTCCTTCCTTAGGAGTGCCTTCTTTATTAGGCGCAGGTGTTGCAGGGCGAGGGGCTGCATTCGCAGGGCGCGGAGGACGATTGTCTCCGGCCGGACGTCCGCCGCCTTGCGGACGGTTGCCAAAACCTTGACCGCCACTTGCGGGGCGATTACCAAAGCCTTGACCTTGTGGACGATTGCCGAAACCCTGACCACCTGGACGACCATCACGATTACCGCCGAAGCCGCCGCGACCACCGTCACGTCCACCAAAGCCTTGACCATCGCGGCGCGGGGGCCTGCCGCCGTCTCTTCTGTCACGTCGGTCATCACGGTCACGGCGTTCACGAGGTTTAGGTGCCTCAATCACGCGAGGGCCCATACGATTGCCGACTGTCAGCACTTCACCTTTGTAAATCCAAACTTTCACGCCAATACGACCATACGTCGTTTTGGCTTCTGCGAAACCGTAATCAATATCGGCACGGAGCGTTTGCAGAGGAATTGTACCTTCGTGGTAATGTTCGGTACGCGCGATTTCAGCACCGCCCAAACGACCGCTGCACTGTGTCTTAATGCCTTTGGCGCCGAGTCTCATCGTTCTGCCCATAGCTTGCTTCATTGCACGGCGGAATGAAGTGCGCTTTTCAAGCTGCGCCGCAATGCTTTCAGCAACAAGCTGCGCATTCATATCAGGCTGCTTAACTTCAATTACTTTCAAATCAACCGGCTTACCGATTTTCTTTTCCAGCACGGCACGCAGTTTATCAATATCCTGCCCGCCACGACCAACAACAACACCGACACGTGCGCAATGTACAAAGATGCGAACCTTGGCACTTTCACGTTCAATTTCAATGCGCGGAATGCCCGCAGCATAGAGTGTATCCTTTAAATATTCACGAATTTTGTAATCTTCCAGCAACAGTGCGCCAACATTTTTATTGGGTGCGTACCAACGCGAATCCCAACCTTTAATGACGCCGACACGCATACCGTGCGGATTAACCTTCTGACCCATGTGTGTCTGCCCCCTTACGCTTTCTCGCTGACCGCCACAGTGATGTGGCAAGTGCGTTTGTTAATCCGGAACGCACGCCCCCTTGCGCGCGGCATGATACGTTTGAGTATCGGTCCGGGATTGGCGTAAACCTGCGAAACATACAGGTTGTCGGCATCCATGTTGTGGTTATTCTCAGCATTTGCAACCGCGCTGTTGAGCAATTTCAAAAGCGGTTCGCTGCCTGCTTTGGGTGTGTGCTTTAAGATTGCAGCGGCTTTTTTTGTATCCTTGCCGCGAATAATGTCGCAGATAATGGACACTTTGCGCGGCGAAATGCGAATGTGCTTCGCGTGCGCCTTAGCTTGTTGGATATTATTTTCCATCTTTATCCCCTACCTACCTGATGTCTTTGACCCTGCATGACCACGGAATGTACGTGTCGGCGCAAATTCGCCTAACTTATGTCCGACCATGTCCTCGGTCACATATACCGGCACATGCTTTCGTCCGTCATGTACAGCAAAGGTATGTCCCACAAACTGCGGAAAAATCGTGCTGCCGCGCGCCCAAGTCTTAACGACTTTCTTCTCGTTGGCAGCATTCAGCGCATCCACCTTCTTCAAAAGGTGCGGGGCGGCAAATGGACCCTTTTTAATACTTCTGCTCATCTTCCCACTCCTTTACTTGGCGTTACGACGCTTAACAATGAATTTGTCTGTTCGGTTCTTCTTCTTGCGTGTTTTGTACCCAAGTGTCGGTTTACCCCAAGGTGTAACCGGGCCGGGGCGACCGATGGGACTCTTTCCCTCACCACCGCCGTGCGGGTGGTCACATGGGTTCATGACCGAACCGCGTACTGTCGGACGAATGCCCATATGACGTTTGCGACCGGCTTTACCAATGTTGATGTTTTCATGCTCAATATTGCCGACTTGTCCAATAGAGGCTTTGCAGTTCATCGGCACATAACGCACTTCACCGGACGGCAAGCGTACTTGCGCCATCGTGCCTTCTTTTGCCATCAACTGCGCAGCATTTCCGGCACTGCGAACCATCTGTCCGCCTTTTCCGGGATACATCTCAACATTGTGAATAAACGTACCCAATGGAATGTTCGCCAACGGCAGGCAATTGCCCGGCTTAATGTCAGCACCCGTTCCCGAGTACACAATATCATCTTTTTTCAACCCGATAGGTGCCAAGATGTAGGCACGTTCGCCGTCGGCATATTCAAGCAGTGCAATATTTGCACTGCGATTGGGGTCGTATTCCAGCGCAATGACCGTTCCACCGACATCAAGCTTGTTGCGCTTGAAATCAATTTTACGATATTTTCGCTTTTCACCGCCGCCGCGATGGCGGACGGTAATGCGTCCGTAGCTGTTGCGACCGCCGCTTTTTTTCAGCGTTTCGGTCAGTTTCTTCTCAGGGCGCTTTTTGTCCAACCCCTCAAAACTATTGACCGTCATATGACGCCGTGACGGCGTTGTTGGCTTAAATGATTTGACCGGCATGACTATACCATCCCTTCAAAGAACTCAATACCTTTAGATGCGGGCGTCAAGCGCACAATGGCTTTTTTGAATGCCGAACGACGTCCCACATGCACGCCCATACGCTTTTCCTTGCCCATCATATTTAAAGTATTGACGCTTAGGACTTTGACGCTGAAAATCTCTTCGACTGCGCGTTTGATTTCAATTTTATTGGCATCGCGTGCCACTTGGAAAACATATTTCTTATCTTCCGCACCGCTCATTGACTTTTCAGTGATAATCGGCTTGATGATAATATCGTAGCTGCTTTTCATTACACAAGACCCTCCTCAATGTTTTTCAGGGCTTGCTCATCAAGAACCAACGTTGTGCCGTTCATCACGTCGTAGACGTTCAACACATTGCTGAATGTCGTGTTGACACCCTCAATGTTACGCGCGCTCTTGTAGACATTGACACGCGGCTCCGACGTCACAAGCAATGCTTTGCCCGATACATTAATCGCACTCAACAGATTGACGATGGATTTCGTTTTGATTTCCGCCAAATCAAGGTCGCGAATGACAATAATTTGCTCGTTTGCCGCACGGAGTGACAGCGCACTGCGCAATGCAACACGGCGCAGTTTTTTATTAACTGCCGTAGCATAGGAACGAGGCTTAGGGGCAAACGCGTTGCCGCCACCTGTCCATTGCGGATTGCGGGTCGATCCGTGGCGAGCGCGGCCTGTGCCTTTTTGCGCCCATGGCTTGCGCCCGCCGCCGCGCACTTCTGCGCGGGTCAAGTTGCTCTGCGTACCTTGACGCTTGTTATTTAGATGTGCCGTAATAACAGTGTGCAACGCGGCTTTATTGGGTGTCGCGCCGAATACGGTTTCGGAGAGCTCAACGTCCCCAACGGCTTTGCCGCTCATGTCATAAATCTTTGCTTTTGGCATGGATATGAGCCTCCTCTCTACTTCTTGTTGTTCATCACAGTATTGCGCAGGGTAATCAATGCACCGCGCGGGCCGGGAATCGCGCCGCGAACGGCAATCAAATTCAAGTCGGAATCAATTTTAACGATTTCCAAGTTCAGTGTCGTCACCTGTTCGCTACCCATGTGTCCGGGCATTTTCTTGCCGGGGAATACGCGACTCGGGTCAGAATTAGCACCCATTGATCCTTGGTGACGGTGAACCGGGCCGCCGCCATGCGACATCCTGCCGCGCGAGAAGTTGTGGCGTTTAATTGTACCTGCAAAGCCTTTACCTTTACTAATGCCAGTCGCGTCGATACGGTCACCCTCGGCGAAGACATCGACTTTGACTTCATCGCCCGGATTCATGTTCTCGGCGTTTGTCAGCTTGAATTCGCGTAGGTGTTTGAGTGTTGCCACCCCGGCTTTTTTTAGATGGCCGAGTTCGCCTTTACTGAGCGTCTTTTTGGTTTCCTTAAAGCCAAGCTGTACTGCGCTGTATCCGTCACGCTCGACTGTTTTAACTTGCACGACACTGCATGGTCCGGCCTCAATCACCGTTACGCCAATGGCTTTTCCTTGCTCATCGAAAACCTGTGTCATGCCAACTTTTCGTCCGATAATAGCTTTTTCGATAGGTTTTTGCATGATTGGTATATCCTCCTAACATTGGTTGGCTAATGTCCAACTTGTTCACTTGCCACATCTCATATTATGGCACTTTTTTACAGTTTCATCTCAATTTCAATACCTGCAGGCAAATCCAGCGAGCGCAAGGCTTCAGTTGTTTTTGCTGTGGGGCGATGAATATCAATAATGCGCTTATGTGTGCGCCGCTCAAATTGCTCACGGCTGTCTTTGTTGACGTGTACAGAGCGCAAAATGGTAATAATCTCTTTCTTGGTCGGCAACGGAATCGGCCCTTTTACTGTTGCTCCCGTACGCTTGACTGTTTCAACGATACGTTCTGCCGATTGATCAATCAACTGATGGTCGTATGCTTTAAGCCGAATGCGAATGATATTTGCGTCCATAAATATTTCCTCCTTGTCTTTAACTGCCCACTCTCCCGTGCGTGTCACATACCCGCACAAAAAATACCGACAGCGTTCTGCCGGCCAGTCACTGGTCAAAATACGGCAGTCATTACGCCTGTAATCATGTACAGACTTTGCTCCCTCAAAGCTACCCGCCCGCTTGACAAAAGCAAACGGCAATCTCCAAGTTCACAGCTCCCGCCCCCCTTTCATCACAAGCTTGAAAGTTAAGCGACTAGGGAAGTATACTACACCCTACCCGCTTTGTCAAGCACTTTTTCAATATTTTTTGAAAATTTTTTTCTAGTGGTTGCAAACGTCATGTTTTTCAACATCGTACGGATAATCATATGATCCGTGTTTATATGCATAAAACGAAGTTTCTGCGTTACACATAACATCCCCTGCACATTCGTTTCACAACGCTATGAAATCCATTGCGCCGCCGCGATTGTCAAGCCACCCAAACCGCACCACAACACGGTATACAGTAGACAAATCTGCCCCAATACATTATATTTACGGCACGAGTAATCCCATACATTCAATTTCAGCCAAAGGTTGACTACGCACCCCACGGCAAATTCTACCGCTGTGATGCCGATACCAGCGGCGATAGCTGCCATCCAGAGCGTCAAACCCTGCTGGCTCAGCCAAATCAAAAGCAAAAAACAAACCCCGCCCGCGATAAACATGCTGACATGACTGCGTCGACGCCACAACAATTCAAGCAAAACATACCCCGTGCCGCCAACAGCAAACCACAGTGATATCATTGCCATGCTCATTAAAAGAACCCCGTGTCAGCATTGCTGAGTTTTTCCAGTACGGCGTCTACATCTTGCCGCGAGGGGCAATGGTTCTCGACATAGCGTGCCAGTGCTGCTTTTCGTTCATCCGACAGTGTCGAAAATGTTTGCAGTGCTTGCGGCCTCTGCATCAACCCCAAGTGCAAACCCAGCGGTAAGTCAATGTGTTCCATGCCTGCTCCTCCTGTGAATATTCTCACAAGAGGTATCTTTTCCCATTGCCGCCAAATTTATGCCACTAGCCAAACGACAAAGTTTACGGTATAATTAACACGATTATGCGTAAGGAGCGGCATCCTCATGACTATACATAAAATCGACAAACACGGTATCGTTATATTTATCACGCAGCAAGAACTCAATGTACTGAGCATTTCGTGGACACAGTTTAACAACAGGATTGCACAACAATGGGTGCGTGACGCTTTGCGCAACGCCGGCATCGCAGACGCAACACCTGTATCAATTGAAGCGTTCCAAAATAATGGCGGCATCTTGCTCTTTGCTATATTGCCATCCCAGTCGTTACTGTTTCGATTCGACTGCTTTGAAACATTGCTTGAAGCTGTCGCCGCCATCGATCAACCTGAGCAACCAAACGACTTGTATGCCCTGCGTGAGCATTATATTCTGGTACTGCACGGCGAACCGACACCGCAATGGTATGAGTTCGCCCGCCCGCAGCAACTTTCTATCGCTTACCTTAATGAACATGGCAAACAACTTTTGCACGGCGATGCAGTTGGACAACTAGCGCATATTTTCAGCTGCGTGTAGGAGGGGGGCACACACCCGAATGTCTCGCAAATTGCCACACGAGTAAAAACACAGGCGGGCAATCCCCGCCCCTGCACGCGGAGGTATTATAGTGTATCATGAAGATTTCATGCGCCAAGCCTTGACATTAGCCAAACAGGCCGCCGCGCTTGGCGAAGTGCCTGTCGGATGCGTCGTTGTACACAACGGCACAGTTATCGGGCGCGGCTACAACACCCGTGAAACCAAGCAAAGCGCTATCGCCCACGCCGAAATCAACGCCATCATGCAGGCCTGCCAAACGCTTGGGACTTGGCGTTTGGACGACTGCACAATATATGTCACATTAGAGCCATGCCCCATGTGTGCCGGCGCGATTTTCAACGCCAAAATCCCGCGTTTAATCTACGGTGCCCGCGACCCAAAGGCCGGGGCGATTTCAGGACTTCTGCATCTGTTTGAGTATCCGTTGCCGCACAAATTGGCCGTCACGCCCGAAGTGTTAGGTGAAGAATGCTTAGCGGTGCTGCGGGATTTTTTTGAAAGCTTACGATAACCTGATAATTTCGTGCATGAAATGCTAGGCGTATACTCAACTCAAGTACTGCAATATTTCAAGCAATGCGACGACGACAGCATGCCGTCCGGCATCAATGCGCTGTTGGGGCATTTCCATGACAATGCAGCCATTTCATGTTCCTTTGACCATGCAGAAACAACATTATGTGGCATCATCGAGGTTGAATGGCAATTCATGGATGTCGGCGACGAGTAATGTTATCTCTCTTGCGTAGTGAATAGATAAGGCAATGACCCTCATCCGTGCTTTGCGGATGGGGGTCATTGCTTTGTCGCATTATTTACAACACATATCCTGCGTCACCGCCCAACGCATCGCAAGTGTCAAACACCACGCGACCGTTTAGAGCATCGGCGTTTTCTTTAATTTCATCATGCGGCATTAGAATCACCACAATATCAGTGTTGGCCAGGAACTCATCGGGCGTAAAGACCTGCCCATCCACCAACTTGTCGGCAACATACGGGTCGTACCAAGTTGCCCCGCATATGCCATCTTTTTGCATTTCTTCAAACAGTTGCAATCCCGGACTTCCGCGTGTGTCGTCTACGTTAGCTTTGAATGTCAACCCGTAGAAAGCGACCCGCGCGAAGTCAGTGATGTTTTCAGTCAACATAATGGCTTGCAGACGTTCGAAAACATAGCGCGGCTGCCCGTCATTGACAGCGCGCGAAGCGGCGACAACGGTCATGACTTCGGGATGGTCACCCACCAAAAACCATGGGTCAACCGAAATACAATGCCCACCTACGCCCGGCCCCGGAACATGTACATTGACACGCGGATGGCGGTTGGCCAACGCAACAAGTTCCCGCACATCAACGCCTTCAAAATGGCATAAGCGCGACAGCTCATTGGCAAATGCGATGTTGATGTCGCGATACGTATTCTCCACCACTTTTGAGAGCGCAGCCGTCTTGACGTCAGTCGTGACGATTTCACTTTGACAGAAAGTACGGTACAGTGCAACCAGCCTTTCAGCTGTTTCCTCGTCATCAGCCCCTACTGTACGGCTATTATTCGTTAATTCATGCACCATATTGCCGGGAATGACCCGCTCGGGCGCATGCGCCAGCTTGACTTGCTTGCCACTTGCCGCCACCAGCGGACGTACCGCCTCGTCAATCGTCCCCGGCGCAATGGTCGACTCAACACAAATAATCGCACCATCGCTGCAAATTTCAAGCACCGACTTGACCGCCGCTACAATGTACTTAGCGTCAATTTTCTTTGTGTCGGCGCAATATGGCGTCGGCACGGCAATAATATAGCAGCCGCTGTCGGCACATACCGTGCTGAACTTCACCTTAGACGAGGCCTTTTCCATGAGTTCCGGCAAACCATTTTCTTCAAAGGTCAACTGCCCGGCGTTGAGTTTATCCACCAGTGCTTGATTAATATCTGTGCCTACGACTTCCACGCCGTTTGCGGCTAACATGAGTGCTGTGGGCAAGCCAATGTAGCCCAGCCCGATGACGTTGATTGGTTTCATAGTTCCCTCTTGACAATTTTTAGTTCAGTTCCATAAACGACCTCACCTCCATTTAAGGAGGCTTTGGCAAGCCGCAACGGCCCTATAACATTTTTATTGTATCATATTTTGACAGATTTTGCAAATCCTAAACCTAAACCAAGCTCACACAACAAGTTTTCGAGCCGGGCCTGCTCATGCTTTATAATCGGCAAAGATGGGTTAAAGAAATAATGGCTTAACACATCGGCATCTTTCACAAGTTCGCTGTACACATCGTGCACAGCATTCTTTGTGCTGTGATGTTTGACCGCAGTACATATCATTTCTAACTCTTCATCAGTAACGATATTCAACGGTCTCAAAATCTCTCTCGCCCTTGCACTGCCGTGCAGCGCGTGATCTTTGGAGTCATCGGTCAGCAGCGAATGTATATCGTGCAACAGCCCAATCATAATCGCAATTTCGTGGTTTAGTTTTCGTTTTATCGCCAGCATGGCGGCGAAATTAGACACAGAGTGCAAGTGATGCTCAACAAACCAAAGTTCACCGTGCCGTTTCGTTTGCGCCAATACTATTTCGTCAATGTGGCGGCGTAATATTTCAACGCGGTTTTCCATTACAACAACTCCCCCCGCAATGCCGCCGCGTCCATCGTCGAATAATACCCTAGTGGCACGTCAAGCATACTCACTGCGCCGCGCCGGCCGTCATCGTACAGCCTCTTGACCGCCCGCGCGCAGGCGACCAAAACGCTGCCGGTAAATTCGGGGTTACTCTCCAGTTTGAGCGCAAATTCCATCGTTTGCCGCTGTGCCGATGTCGTACCGCTATGCACTACAAAGCCGCCGTGCGGCATTTTTTTATGCTCGGCATTAAGCTCCTCTTGTGTAACAAAATGCACCGCCGTATCATAGTCGGCAAAGTACGCCGGCATCGACACAATAGCTTGTGTGACCGTCTGCTTGTCAGCGCCGTCTTTCAACACAACATAACACACGCGCTTATGCTTGTCCCGCGTCGTCAATGCCGCGCCGTTTCCTGCGCGCACCTGCTCAATGGCCTGCGGCACAGGCACAGTATACTGTGTGGCGTCCTGCACGCCCTCAATGCGGCGAATGGCATCAGAGTGTCCTTGGCTTACGCCGTCGCCCCAAAATGTCGCCGTTTCCCCTTTGGGCAAAATCGCGCCTGATAGCAGGCGCATCAGCGAAAACAACCCCGGATCCCAGCCTGCGCTGATCAACGCCAGCGTATCCTGCGCCGCACTTCGCATCATGTCGAAATACTCAGGAATCCGCGAGTGGGTATCGTAGCTGTCCACAGTATTAAATTTGGCGACGAATTGCGGCCCTTGTACCATTAAATCTGTGGCCGACCCGCCACAGAGTATCATAACATCTATATCGCTGCACTTCATCGCCTCTTCGGGTGTAATGACTGCCACGCCTTGCGTTTCGAGTTTGATAGCCTGCGGGTCACGCCGTGTCACTACGCAAGATAAAGTCATATCTTGCGCATGAGCGACGGCTTTTTCCACCCCGCGCCCAATGTTGCCGTAGCCAACTATGCCAATGTTGATGTTTTTCATATGTACCCCCAAAGTTATTTATATTACGCAGTATGCTTATTAAGTAGCATTGACAAGATATTCTTTATTATCGAGGATTTTCTGCCCATTGACACAAGCTACACAGCCACAAATCGTCATACCATCTTGCTTGGCTTTGAGTTCTGCTTCGAGAACACCTTTCCAGAACTCGCTGTCAGGGTGCGACCTTGCAAGTGCAATGGCATCATTGATAGGGACAATACATTGCTCCAATTCGACAATCAAAGCATCGGTAGCCGACTTCTTCGCCGCATCGCTATCCTTCAAATCAAGCCAAGCCTGCCCAACCTTAACAAGGTCGTCGGCACAGTAATCCACAGAAATCATCTCTTTAATTAAATCAGTCAATCTTTCTTTCATATTCTTGTTTAGCCTCCGTACAAAATATAAATTCGTGATATTCGCCTATCACTCCCATTATACCCTCTGAACATGAATATACCATAAACTTTTGTATTTGTAAATGTCACGCCTCTACACGCTCACACTCAGTCCTCTAAGTCGTGAAAAGCATGATTTCCGCCTTTTCACGACTTAGCCTCCCTGTTCGTGACATCGGTACTTCTTTGTAATTGACAATTTTGACAACTTGATTTACAATAGAAATACTCGTAAGAGCGGCTCCTTGCTGCTCCCGGATATTGTGAGGTGAACTGCCTTGATTGAAGTTAATAGCCTAACCAAACGGTACGGCAACAGCCGCGGTATCAATGATGTGAGTTTTCACGTCAAAGAGGGCGAGATTGTCGGCTTCCTCGGCCCCAACGGCGCGGGAAAGACCACCACTATGAATATTTTGACCGGCTACCTGTCAGCGACAAGCGGCGCGGCCTCGGTAGCAGGCATTGACGTGCAAAAAGACCCTATCGCCGCCAAAAAGCGCATCGGCTATCTGCCCGAACATCCGCCGTTGTATGTTGAGATGACGGTGCGGGAATACCTGAAGTTTATCTGCCGGCTCAAGGGTGTGCCGTCTAGCCAACATGACACGTCCATCGTGGAAGCCTGCGAATTGGTTAGCATCACCGACGTGCAAAAGCGCGTTATTCGAAACCTATCCAAAGGTTATCGGCAACGTGTCGGACTGGCCCAGGCGCTCATCGGCAACCCTGATGTACTGATTTTAGACGAACCGACCGTCGGGCTTGACCCGCGGCAAATTACCGAGATTCGAAAAACCATCAGCACGTTGGGCAAAAAGCGCACCATTATCTTATCCACACACATTCTACCCGAAGTCAGCGCCATTTGCGAACGCGTACTGATTATCGCCAACGGCAAAATCGTCGCCGACGGCGACCCGAACACCCTCAGTCAAGACATTGCCGAAAAATCACGGTTGGTCGTGCGCCTGCCAGGCAACCCGAGTACCGTCATGTCTGCGCTAAAAAGTGTCGACGGCGTGCGCGGTGTCGAGCAGCTCGCACAGTTGGAGAAAGGCGCGTACGACTACGCCGTCAGCAGCGCGCCAAACATCGACGTCCGCAAACCACTGTTCAACACACTAGCTAAGGCAAATGTACCCATCTTGCGACTGGCACCCGAAACACTGTCATTGGAAGAAGTGTTTCTGCGGCTCGTTGAACAAGATGATCCCCAAGAGGAGGCGATCCAAGCATGAACGCAATATTTCGGCGCGACTTGCGCTCGTATTTAACCTCGCCGCTCGGCTATGTCTATATCGCGGCATTTTTCCTGGTCACAGCCGTCCGCTTTTTAACAACTAACGTTGTAGCGGGACGTTCCGACTTATTCCACGTCTTTGACTACATGGCATCGTTCTTAATCTTCGCCACGCCGCTGCTCACCATGCGGCTTTTTTCCGAGGAATTTAAACTCAAAACCGACCAATTGCTCTTTACATCGCCGGTACAAGTCATCCACATCGTCATGGGCAAGTTCTTTGCCGCATTGACGCTCTTTCTGTTCGTCATGACGCTCGGCCTCATCTTCCCGCTGACTGTCGCGCAGTTCGGCACGGTCAACGTCGGCGGCGTGTTCGGGCATTACGTCGCCTTGATTTTCGCGGCAGCGGCATTTATCGCTATCGGTCTATTCTTCTCTGCATTAACTGAAAGTCAACTCATTTCGGCCTTGACAACGCTCGGCTTCCTGCTGGCATTGTTACAGCTTGACCAAGCCTCACGCCAATGGACGTCCGGTTTTTTGCGCTACGTTGCCGCCGTCGTCGGACATATTTCTATCTTCCGTCGCTATGAGCTGTTCACCCGCGGACTGTTCTCGCTGGCCAGCTTGGTGTTCTACCTATCAGTCTGCGCGTTCTTCTTATTCCTGACCGCGCGGGTCATCGAGCGCAAACGCTACAGGTAATCGGGAGAAAGAATATGAAAAACAAACAAAAGTATAACACTGTCACGCTCATCTATACGACATTTTTCTTGGCTGCCGTAATTTTGCTCAACGTCATCGCCGGATTGTTATCGGCACGCTTCGGCTTTGAGTACGACATGACGCCAGACCGCCGCTACGCCCTGCACAACGAAACACTGACGCTCTTGCGCCACGTCGATGTCCCCATTCAAATTACTGTTTTCGAAGCCGAGCAAGATATGCAAGGCGACCTGATTTCGCTGACAATTTACGAGCAGTTGCGCCGCTATACGCAAAACAGCAACGGCAACATCACTGTGCGCTACATTGACCCTGATCTCAACCCCGCCATCGTGGCTCCTTACCGCGAAGCTTTCCCGCACACCGGACGCAGCAGCATCGGCGTGCGAAATCTGGCGACAGACGCTTTCCGCGTCATCGAATGGCCCTCACTCATTGAAGTAAGCGACAGCGCCATCGCACGCTGGCAAGCCGGCGGTTCGCAACCTCATCCCGATATCCCGGGTGATTTTGACATTACCAGCGAAGCGACATTCAACACCGCCATCCAATTTGTTCTCAACGAGCGCAATGCCACTGCGGCCATCATCGTCGGGCACGACAGCCAGTTCCCTGACGCCGAAAGTTCCGCCGCGCGTATTGCTGATATTTTAACGGTACTACACCGTCAAAACATCGCCGTCATTGAAGTCGACTTGCGCATTGAAGATATCCCGCAAGGCACCGAACTCGTCATCTTCCCCGCGCCCGGCACCGACCCGTCATACGCTGAACTGGAAAAGCTTGATACATTCTTTGACTCGCCCGAGCAGTTCCAAAGTGCCATCTTTTTCACCATGTCGGACAATAATGAAACGCCGCGCTTAGATGCCTTCTTGCGCGAATGGGGCGTCGACATGAATACGCAGCACCAATTCATCACTACTCCGCAAAATCAGCTTGCGCCGGAAGTGTTTATCCCGTCAATTGCCTCATCGCACGACATATTCGGCGGCATGACCAATGAAAACACTGACTGGGTATTTCTCGAGTACGTTCGCCCGATGGAATTGCTGTGGCAATCACACGGCAACCGTCAAACCATCCCGCTAATATTTACGCCGGACAATGCCACCGCACGCGACCGCGCCGAGCCAAACATCGCCGCACTCTCGACAAGCGGCCGGTTCACCATCGGCGCGCTTGTCGAGCAGATGAATATCCTCAACCGTCCCGCCGATATGGGCGGCAACTTGCAAAGCATGACGACACTTGCTGTTCTGCCGCACGCCATCGGCGTCATCAACGACCCGCAAGGCCGAATCCACGGCGCGGCCAACGAGCGCATGATAACACACATCGTCAACTACCTCGTGCCGCAAGACATCACGGTCAGTGCCATACGCCGTCAGCTCAGCGACCCACCCATGGTAGTCAACAACGCCGCGGGTCTGTGGGTACTGTATATGCTGATTTCCGCAGGACTGTTCGTGGCAGGGTTTGTTGTGTTTATCACACGGCGGCATAAATAGATACAAGGCGTAGGGAGAAACAACATGAAAAAAATTATCATCGCCGCCATCGCCGTGTTAATCCTCGGCGGTGCGACCATGTTTTTAATGCTCAGCGACAACAACGCAATACCACCCGATGAGCCCAACGGTCCAACAACTGCCGGACGCCCCATCGATATTAACTTCGATGATGTCACTGCCATCGACTTCACGCCGCGCATGGGCATGGCATATACCATTACCATCACGCGTGACGCCGACGGCGAAGAGACGGCTGCGCTGACGCCCGGGCGTGACGGGTTTGATTACCAACAAGTCTTGCTCATGCGCTCGGCAACCGCCGCCGTGGCATTGGAGCATATCTCACTGTTGCGGCGTAATGTATCGCCCGATGAACTCACGTATTTCGGTTTTGACGAGCCCCTGATGCAGTGGACCATCCACGCCAATGGCGATCAATACAGCTTTGAAATGGGTGCCGACGCCGGCGGCGGCGACAGCGTCTATGTCCGCGCGGCAGACGGCACTAACGTGTATTTGCTGCCCTTTATGTCAGGCATCCTATTTGCCCGCGCTGAACATGAACTGCGACTTTTGCGTTTCCTGCCCGACTATGCATCCCGCGTTGATGCACTGCTGTCTCTGAATTACTTTGACATCCAAGGCAGCCGAACGCCCTTTTCACTGCGACGCATGACCGACGACGAAGCCGAAGTCGCGCCGCTAATGGCTATGTATCAATTCATTACCCCCACCACTATGTTCATCGAGAGCCATTATCTCAACGAATTGCTTTTCGACCCCTTCTTAGGCATTGGATTCAGCGCCGTCGTTGAGGACGACCCCGAAGACTTAGCTATCTACGGACTCGACGACCCGTACGTCGTCCATGTGCGCGACATCCATGGTTGGGAAGCCACCCTGCTTGTCGGAAACGAACATGAACACGGCGGACGGTATGTCAAATTAGAGGGCTTTCCGACTGTTTTCCACGATCGTGCCGGCGATTACAGCTTTCTCGACATCAACTACACCATTCTCATCAACCGCCTGTTCTGGCTGCATGAAATCACCGACATCGCCCGCGTTGAGTGGCAATTCAGCGGCGATTTATATATCGTCGAATATGACGTAACCGATGATGATTTCCATGCCACATTCAATGGTGGCGACATCAGCAGCAACAATGCGCGGCGGTTATACCAAAATACATTGCTTTTGCACATTCACAGCCGCATAGATGACGATGCGATGCGCGGCGAACATTACGGCAGCATTACTTTGTTCTTCCGTGACGGCAACACCGAGGAATTGTCATTTTACGTCCATACCGAACGTATCCTCAACGCGCGGCTAAATGGGTTGGACCTCGGACTGACGGTGTCCCGCAGCGGCCGCCACGGCCTTGATGACTTGCTCAACCGCTTTGACATTGTGCAGGCCGGCGATGAACTGCCAAATTGATGATAGAACAACTCGACACCATCGCCGCTATCGCCACACCGCCCGGCACCGCCGGCATCGGCGTTATCCGTGTCAGCGGCGCAAACGCCATTCCGGCCGCTCAAGCAATTTTTAAGCCATTGCACGACGCATTGGCAAATACTCCCGCGCGGCAGCTCATCCGCGGCAATATTTATGACAATCACGGCAAACTGCTTGACCAAGCCTTAGCTGTCATCATGCCTGCCGGTCAAAGTTATACCGGCGAGGATGTTGTTGAACTGCACTGCCACGGGTCGCCAATTCTTTTGCAGTTGGTGCTGGATTTGCTCTTCGCCCAAAGCGTACGGCTTGCCGAAGCCGGCGAGTTCACGCGCCGCGCTTTCCTTAACAACTGCCTCGACCTGACACAAGCCGAAGCCGTCCACGATTTGATTACCGCGCCCAACGAAGCCGCAGTACGCAACGCTGCGGGACAACTTGACGGGCTGCTTGCCCGCCAGCTCGACGCCCTCTGGGCGGCACTGACCGGCGTCTGCGCGCACTTTTATGCCTGTTTAGACTATCCCGACGACGGTGTCATTGATCTCGATATACCAACACTGACATCTGCCATACGTGACATTCATACCAAACTATCGGCACTCGCGGCAACACATTCTCGCGGCCGGAAAATGCGTGACGGCATCAAAACAGCCATTGTCGGACGGCCAAACGTCGGCAAATCGTCGCTGCTCAACGCTCTGTTGGGCTACGAGCGTGCTATCGTTTCGCCAACCGCCGGCACAACACGCGACACGGTCAGTGAAACAATTACACTGAATGGCAGCCTTTTTCGCGTCATTGACACCGCAGGTCTGCGCGACGGCTGTGGCGAAGTCGAACAGCTGGGCATCGAGCGGACGCAGCGCACCCTACAAGAGGCCGACCTGCTTCTCATCGTACTCGACGGCTCACAGCCGCTGACGGTGGAGGATAAAACCGTGCTGGCGCTGGCGCATGAACGCACCATTATCGTGGTAAATAAAATAGATCGTACAGAATGCAAAATACAGAATGCAGAATATGCAAAAAAAAGTGTGCGACTCTCTGCTTTGACAGGTGAGGGCATTGATGGTTTGGCCGATGCCATGTCTGATCTATTCAACGACGAATCAATCCCGTCCGACGGCACGATTTTAACCAACGCTCGCCAGTCCGACGCTATACGCCGTGCAGCAACTGCCGTTGATACAGCATGCCACGCATTAGAAAATGCAACCCCTGATGCCGTGATTTTCGAGTTGGAAACAGCCCTCGAAGCCCTGGGACAGTTGACAGGCAAACTGGTGCAAGTGAGTATTGTTGATGAAGTGTTCGGGAATTTTTGCGTGGGAAAATAAGAACAAAAACGGACGACTAAAGGGCACCCCAACGCTGCTAGCTTCTAATTACTCATTAAACACACTCTTCCCGAATTTATCAACGCCTACAATCAGTGGCATATCTTTCACCGTCAGCCGCCTGATTGCCTCACATCCCAAATCTTCAAAAGCGATGACCTCGCATGCCGTCACGCATTGCGCCATCAGCGCCCCGGCGCCACCGACAGCACAGAGATAAAATGAACCTGTTTCTTTCATGGCATCCACAACTGCCTGGCTGCGCGAACCTTTGCCAATTGTCGCGACCAAACCTTCACGCAACAATTGCGGTGTAAAAGCGTCCATACGCTCGGCCGTCGTCGGTCCGCACGAACCGATAATTTTACCCGGCGGCGTTGGCGTTGGCCCGGCATAGTAAACTACGCTGCCTTTCAATTCAAAGGGCAGCGTTTCATTTTGTGCCGACATAGCAATCAACCGCACATGAGCAGCGTCACGTGCGGTGTAAATCGTGCCCGATAAGGCTATCATATCCCCCGCCCGCAAATCGGCACAAGGTAAATTTTCAACAGCGATGTATTGCATAATGTTCGCCTCAATTTCGGCTAATGCTCACTTGGCGCTTTTTGCGTTTACAAGCTCGTCCCTAGTAATTCTTGCTAACGCACATAATGCTTTCGCATCTGAAAAGTCTGTAACAATATAACTATTCTCGTTTATACCTATTTCAAGTTTTATATTATTAGCACTCAGAAAAGAGTCACCGGCTACGGTCTTTTTCAAATACCATCTGCCGCTATCACCCATTCGCGTGCAAATAATGCCTAGATTTACGCCGTCCAAGACAATGTTATGTGTACCGACCATCGACTTTGCTTTAACCTTACCTGCGCCTTTTAATTTATCAAGTACAAAGTCTTTGAAATCCATATTGCACCTCTAATAACATGAATCAGCAGCCCATTAAACGTCAATCAAACGTATCCAATGCCATCGGTGTGGCAATGCCCTCAGGGCGCACCGCCTCAACCTGCTGTGACACAATGTCCAGCATTTCCGGCATATTGGCAAGCAATTCTAAGAACTGCTTGGCCCGTGCCGTGATCTGGTTGGTTTCCTGCGCTGTCTGCGTCTTTACGCCGCGGATGACTTCCTGTGCCTCACGCAACAGCTCCTCCAAGGCCAAGCGAATCTGCGCCGCGTTATACCGCGCCTCGCGCTCAATCGCTTCAGCGCGATGATACGCCATCGACTCGGCATCCAAGCTGGTCTTAACCTTGCTTTCTAATGTTTTCAATGCCAGCCGCAGTTTTTTAATCTCATCTTTACGTTGCTCGGCACGCTGTCGTACTTCGCGGTAATTGTCGGCATTGACCGCCATTTCGCGCTCCAACTGCTCACGAATGGAGATATGCGCATCAATCTGCCGCCCCATACGCTCAATTTCATCTTTCTGTTCATCGATTTTTTCCAGCAGTTCTTCGTCCGGCTCGGATACAAACGTCTGCGCCGGCGCGCTGACAACTTTCTCGACCGGCACTTGAACAATTTTTTCAATCACTCGCTCAACAGGCACTTCAACGATTTTCTCAACAACTTTTTCAACTACCCGCTGTTCGGGCTGCTGTTGCGCTAACTTCTGCTTCAACGCCTCGCATTCCTGTTTCAACTTATTATGCGTCATTTGCAAGGATGCCGCGTACTGCTTATACTTGTCAATTTCCTTGCGGTTGGTCGTATGCATTTTAGTAATGTACTCGGTCACGTCTTTCTTGTCGAAACCGTTGAGTGCACTACGGAAATATTTTACCGGCGGTCTTTGCTCCACAAAAAGACACCACCTTTCTGTTACAATCTAAATTCCCCCTCCTTAGAGAGGTTCGATATGCCGCTTGCGTAGCACGCCGCAGACGGACGAGACACTCACCGACGATGAGCCATCGTCGCTACACCAAATTACAGATATTTATCAATCCAAGCCGCCAGCACCGCTTTTGATTTAGCGCCGACCGAGCGCTCAGCTTCCTGCCCGCTTTTGAAAATCACCAATGTCGGCACACTCATCACACCATACTTCATGGCTACTTCCATATGCGCCGATGTGTCCAACCCGCCAATGGCAATCTTGCCGTCATACTCAGCGGCCAGCTCGTTCAAAATTGGTTCTACCATACGGCAGGGCGCGCAGCCCGGCATCCAAAAATCAACCAATACCAACGGTTGCGCCGTAAATTGCTCAAAAGTTTCAGCAGTCAAGTCTACACATTTTGCCATGTCGCATCCCTCCTAAAAACACTTAGTGTTAAGCATACCACAAAACCTGTCGAAAAGTCAACCTAAAAATTGATTCTTTGACGAGAAAATTCAGTTGGCACGAATGTACTCAAACCAAACTCCGGGCATAGTTGTATGTTCCAGCCTGAGCGTATCGCCGCTAAGCAGCATGTTCCAAGTGGTTGCAGCAGCTGGCGAACCTTCCGGAAAGACTGACAACACACCATTGTCGACCAACCACGCAAAGCCGGGAACACTACCCATAGACGCCGTGCCGTCAGCATTAAAAACCCAGTACCCTCTGGTTATCGTTCCCAACAAATCCCAATCCCATGTACCGACCAAAGTGTCAAGCAGCCCACCGTCTGTTTCTACTGCAAACTCACCATCCGGCTGCTCAGGCGGCGCAATATTGCCAAATTCATCGTCAGGCGCGCCACTAACATCGGCCGGCGTAATGATAAACCTAAAACGGCGAAAATTCTCAGCCGTATAATGCAATCGAATTTGTCTCCAACCGTCAGGCACGTAAATGTCAACCGAATCATGGAGCATCGCACCGCCCAAAATCATATTTTGAATACTTGACCTACCCGCAGATACGCCATCGATATAAGCGTTCCAATCGCCCCCGTAAACGCGAAATGAGCCACTGCGATTGTTTTCAATGGTGAAATGCACAGCAATCCGCCCATCATTTCCCATCTCAACGTGCGTCAGCGTAAACGCGACGTTACGGTGTTCAGCCGTTTCACCAACTGTCACGTTGATAGTCGGCAAAAGCCAGCCAGGTACAACAAACCAAAGAAGAGCAAAGAAAATCGCAGCAAGCACAACAAGCGAGCCGAGACAGCCCAGGCAACCGCCAACTGTGCTTTTAACTGCCTTTTTGTCTGCTGCCATTTCAAAGGCTTTTCCATTAAGCACAACCTCATCGTTAATTGTTATCTCAATGGTATTATCATCGTGGTCATCAGGACCAACTTCGCCTTCAACCTCCGGCACAGCCGGAATCTTCACCGACGTATTGCAATATTTGCAGGTATAAATATTGTTCTCCACACCGTCAACCTCAAATGGCGCTGTGCAATTGGGACAAGTTAAAATTTTCATAATTTCCTCCATTATATCGCAGGGATGCACCGCTACAAACCCTAAATCCCCATCTCCATCTTTACCAATCTCTTCAGTTCGGCCTCTTCCGTACCCACCGGCACGAACCCGACCTTTTTGTACATGGCAATGGCACGTACATTGTTCTCAGCAACACGCAAATGAAGAACTTTGCGCCCCAGCGAGCGGTACAAACTGATAGCGTGCCCGATCAGCTGCGGTCCGATGCCTTTTCCGCGATGCGCCTCACTCAGCGCCACAAGTGCGATATGTCCCCGGCCCTCATCAGCCAAAAATGCTGTGTCCAGCACAACAAGACCGAGCACTTCACCGCCTTGGTCGCGTACCAACGTCACCGCTCGCGGATGCTGCATTGCACACCGCGCCGTCTCGGCCTGTGCTTGATCGGGATAATACCCTGTTGTCGAACTATACACTGCCATCCACGCTTCACGCCGAAGCATCTCGACAATATCATTCTCCTCCGGCAGCACCACCGGGTCGAAGCACAGCAGCATATCACTTTTCCCATAAATGCCCTTGCGCCACCACGCCTGCTTCTCAATGGTCGACAGTTCTCCCAAATGACTGTTGTCGCCGTAAAAATCAACCGTCATATCACCGTTGGCTGACACGTCGATTTTACTGACACCCGTGTTGTCGCAATGGCTTATCCCGTCGTACGCACCCTGAATCAACCCGATTGCGCACTTAATCGCAATGCCGTGACTGACAAGGGCAATCGCACCGGTATGTTTACGGCAAATGTCGCGTAAGCCCGCCATCATGCGTTCACCAACATCAACAAATGTCTCACCGCCTGTAATGGCAAAATCAACGCTCGGGGCGGTAAATAACGCCCACTCCCGTGGATAATCCCGTGCCACTTCACCCCATGTACGGTCTTCCCATATGCCAAGATTAATCTCGCGAAACCGCGCGTCAGCATTGACGGCCAACTCACGCGGCTCCGACAAATGCTCCGCCGTAAACCGCGCCCGCTGCAAGTCACTGGCATAGACAGCCGACAATTCAACGCCGGAAAATCGCTCGGCCAAAGCCTTGCACTGCAAATACCCATTGGGCATCGGCCGCCCATCGTAACTGCCATGCACGCGACGATAAATGTTGCCTTCGGCCTCACAATGGCGAATCAAATACATCGTACTTACCATGTATGCACGCTCCCCGTCAATGCCGCAATTGTTGTGTCGTGTGCCTCACAATACGCTTGCAAGTCATTGACCAAATTGACCGCCGCCAACGGCTCGGCAAACAACGCCGTACCGATGCCGACAGCATCCGCCCCGGCCAGCAGCATCTGCAACGCGCCATCCAAGTCGCACACACCACCCATACCTAAAATCGGCTTATCAACGGCATTTGCCGCTTGCCACACGCACCGCACGGCAACCGGCAGCACCGCCGCGCCAGACAGTCCGCCCACATTATTGCGCAACACAGGTCGCTTCGTCTGCGTATCAATCACCATGCCGGTCACGGTGTTAATCAGCGAAATGGCGTCAGCTCCGCCGTCAACAACAGCGCGAGCCATCAGCCCAATGTCAGCAACATTCGGCGACAATTTTATCACCACGGGTGCGTCCAACGCGTGATTTTTAACCGCCAATGCCACAGCTTTTGCCGCATCAGGGCTCGTACCGAAAACAATGCCGCCATCCTTGACGTTGGGACAAGAAATATTGACTTCAATCATATCCACGCCCGCATTGGCCAGTTTCCATGCCAACTCAGCATATTCATCCTCATGGTTGCCCGAAATATTGGCGATCACTTTTGTCCGAAACTGCCGCAGCCATGGCAACTCGTCTTGAATAAACGCGTCAACACCCGGATTCTGCAACCCCACGGCGTTCAGCATCCCACTCGGCGTCTCGGCGCAGCGCGGCGCGGGATTGCCGGCTCGCGGCTTTAATGTCATTCCTTTGACGCAAATGCCGCCAATATTATTTAGATCAAACAACTCGCTATATTCGCGCCCAAACCCGACACAGCCCGAATTCAGCACCACGGGATTGTGCAGTTCAACCCCCGCGAAATCAACAGCTAAGCGATTCATACATCCACCTCATCCGCCGCAAATACCGGTCCATCTTTACATACACGTTTATACGTACCACTCGATGCACACGCGCAAACCAAACACGCACCAATGCCGCACGCCATATGCTCTTCCAGCGACAGCCAACACGGCAACTTCTTCTCTTCCGCCCACACTTTCACTGCCCGCAACAACGGATGCGGCCCGCAGGCAAACACTGTTGCATAGTCATTTTTCTGCATCAATTGCTCTGCCGCATTTATGGCATTGCCATGCAATCCGATGCTGCCGTCATCGGTCGCCAACGCAACATGGCGGCAAGCATCGGTAAACTCCGACAACAAAATCACGCTCTCTTTGTTGCGAAACCCGCAGGCAATGTCGCAATCCATCTCCTGCGCCGTATACAGCAATGGCGGCAAGCCCAACCCGCCCCCAACCAAAAGCGCGCGCCCGTGGACCTGTGGAAACCCATTGCCAAACGCACCGCGCACAACAATTTCATCGCCCATGCCGCGCGCACTCAACCACTTCGTACCCTTGCCCTTGACGGCAAAGACCAGCAGCATCTCCTCACCCTCATGCGATGCAATGCCCAGCGGCCGCTCCAGCCAAAAACCATCGCATTTGACCATCACAAACTGCCCCGCTTTGCTCTCCTGCACCTCCGGCGTGTGCAGCCATAAGTAACAAGCCGCCGACGTGTGTTTCACCCGTAAAACTGTTGCCATAAAAATCTCCTGTTGTGCTGTAGGGGCGACCGACCTAGGTCGCCCGCCCCTACAATCAAAGTTATTTCTCTGTTTACTTCTTAGTACCGAAAATATCAATATTCAGCACTTCCAGCAACCACGCAGCAGCCATTACGCCCCATAGCAAGAACGCAATATAAACGCCCGCGCCTGCGGATACAATTGTTGTACCTCTCGACGAAACGCTATAAAACAACCATGACAATGGGAACAATAATCCCGCAATCGCCGCCGACAAGCAGAAGTTTTTTTGCTTGTCGCCTTTGAGCAACAACGCGCAAACAACCATAGCCAACATCGGCAGTATCATTAGCCAGAAGTAGCCAAAGCGTCCCGGTCCTTCTATAGCAGACTCAGGGAATATCATGCGCCAACCGCTGATAAACCTATCGGAACGCGGTGCAGGCGGAATAGTTACCCACGGAAAGAAGTACACCGGCAGCAGCAACAACCCCGCCGCAAACGAAATCAGCGCATTCAGCGAAAACTTGCTTGTTGCCAAATTCACCAAATCGTTGGCTGATACTTGCGCTTTCGGCGCAACATAACCGCATTCGCACGCGGTGTTTTCTGTGGCTTGTTTGCCACAACCCGGACAGAACATAGAATTTCCTCCTAAATTATGTAATATTTATCGTCAAAGCGGTTGCCCGCATTGCGAACACATGGTAAACGCTGAAAGGTTCCAGCCGCCACAGGCTTGGCACTGCGCCGTCGTCCCAACGTCAATCGGCGCGTCTATCCCTATCATCCCAATCGCCAACGCCTCTTGCTGCGCGCGCTTGCCGAACGCAACGCCCTTGATATCCAATACGCACAGCGTAACAATCCCCAGCCAAAGCACCAAATGCAAAATCACACCGATGCCTAACGAAGGCGCGCGCCCATCAAAACTACCTGTAATACTTTGTAAAAAACCGCCAAACGAATTGCTTGCGTCCAGCAAGGCAATCAAGCTGCCGTACGCACCAATAACAGCAACGCCGAGAATAAACTTCTTACTGCGTTTGGCAAACAAAACAGCCGCTGCCAGCGCAACCAGCGGTACAAACAACGCCACGCCCATGTTCAACGACTGCGGAATTCTAAACTCGCCCCAACTTATATCAATATTTTGGCCGATCACCGCACCAAAACCGGAAATATTGATCGCTCTCGAAGCCTCGGCTACACTGCCGTTCCAATGTGTATGAGCCGGCATCCGATATGTGACAACAGGCAGAAACAAACTGCCCAACAGCAAAATACACCCCACCAAAGCCAGCAACTGATACCGCGAAAACCCAAAGGCAGTTGCTATTTGCCCGGCAGGCATTTCAGCAATTTGCGGAACATGCAGGGGCGCATCCCCTACAAACGATTCGGCTTGCACAGTTTCAGCCTGCGGCACAATTTTTTCTTCCGCCGCAACCATAGCAAGCGGCTCAACCGGTGCTTGAAATTGCGGAATGCCTCCGGTCGAGGCCGCCGTTTCGATAGCCGGCGAAGGCGCAGCCTCTACGGGCGTTTCGGCAGCGCTCCCCTCTGGCGGCGCAAATGTAACAGGACGCTCAAACTTAGGCGTTTCACTCATGTATATATCGCTCCTTATTTGTTGTCAACAATATGTAGAGGCGGATGATTTCCTTTATTATAACACAGAATGCAGCGTTTGCAAAGCCTCTTTTATCGATCTGTCTTTGGGAAAGCAGTTCGCGCCCACAACAAGCCATTCCGCGCCATGCTCCGCACATAGTTTCGCATTATGCGCACCCACACTACCGTCAACTTGCAAAATAAACTCATGCCCATGCTTAGCGCGCAACTCACACAAAACATCCAAATTGCGTAGCGCCGATTCAATAAACGACTGCCCTGCAAACCCTGGCTCAACCGTCATGCACAGCACAAAATCAACGTGCGGCAAAACGCTTTCCAATACAGCTGCGTCGGTCGCCGGCCCGATAGCAATGCCTGCCTTTGCTCCCATTGCTTTAATCTCGTTGAGCAGTTTGATAGGGAAGTTGACAGCTTCATAGTGAAACGAAACCGCCGCCGCTAACCCTTTCAGCCGCGGTAAATACGTGCCCGGATTATCCAGCATCAAATGCACATCCAACGGCAACGCCGTCGCTTTCGCCATCGCCTCAACGACATGAAATCCAATGGCAATATTGGGTACAAAATGCCCGTCCATCACGTCAACGTGCAGCATTTCAACGCCTGCCACCTCCAATTCGGCAATATCCCGCGCCATATTCATCGGGTCGGCGCACAGCATAGACGGTAAAATAATTGGCATAAATTTTCTCCTTCGTATTTAGTAGAATTATACATTAACTTGCTAAAAAGTCAACAACACGCGCCATAAAAGCCCCACGGGTTCTAACGAGTGCAGCCCTTTGGTTCTGCTTGATTACTTTTGTGCGTCTCGGTTCAGTACCTTATTACCTAATTTTTTATCATGTTCTACTCCCTTTTTAATGTACTCTTCAAACTCTTCCTCTTTTATATTCTCCCTCGTTTTAGAGCAAGAGCCTCCGAAAACCTTCACCCCTACTGATATATCCTTACGAAATTCCTTTCTAAGCGGCTTATCATCCTCTTTCAGATAGTTATTGTATTTTTCAAGCAATTTACGCTTATCTTCGTCTTTAGCATCAAGTTCTTTCATTGAAGCCCAAAGATTTAAGTTAACACCTTGCTCTTTTCTTCTGCTAATAAAGTAATGTGCGAAATATGGCTCGTCTTGATTGCCCGGTGGCGGCAATATGCGCTCAAGATTTTTCGTTGTAAACGAAATGAACGTCCTAGTTACTTTGATAGGTTTGAACCCCTCAAATTTTTCCAAACACTTAACCATGCTCCACTCTTTCGAGAATAACGGATCCGTATTATCTTTGCTTTGCTCTATATCTTCCTTTCCATCGACATCAGCTATTTTTTCAATTTTCGCAATAATTTCGTCAATAAGGGCATCAATTATGCCGGCATCTTTCTTGCCGTCTTTTGAATCTAGCTTTTCCGCTTGGTAGAGCATAGCATAAATTTCTTTCATAGTATCATAGTCTGTCTCTTCATCTTTACAATCTTTATTCTTTTTATCTGTTTTCTCCAACAAGAACATATCGCCGGTGGCGACTACTGAATCCCAAGCTGGTGTGACAATGCTGCTTATTACGCCTGAGCCTCTATCTCTTAATAATTGTCCTATTTTTTTAAACTCATTGTTCAATGTCTCCCTTACCTCAATATTACGTTTTTTCTCTTTATGCTCCTCAACAAAACGATCAGTCAAAAGTGCAAGCAAAACACCAAAAAGACTTCCTATAAACGCATAGAGTATTTGCATAGCTTCCATATGCATTTTGTTCCTTTCTCTCTGATAATAGCTAAATATAAACTAAAAGTCTTGCAAGGCCAATGGCTAAGTCAATAACACGTGCCCTCCGCGTCCCACAGCAGTTTCCAAAGGATACAACTATTTATAGGGGTTCGGCTAACCAAGTGTTCCTCGTGCAAACTCAAGATTGGCGAGAAGTTCAAAAATGTCGGCTTCACTAGGAAAGTTATATAACCTCGTTCGGACGCGCAAATCCTCTATCTTAAAAACAAAATATGCCTGGAACATATTTCCGTCAACAGATAAATTGCCATCACCGGAATAAGTCATATAGTAAGCAATAACACTCTGCCTCCCCAAATTTGCAAATCGCTCCGTCACGTCAACCAACTCCGCACCCATAAATCGGTAGATTTCCAGTGACTCATAAAAACTGTCGCCAACGAATTCAATACTAAAATCGTACCTCAGCCGCTGTAAATCATCCATCACTCGTGTATCATAAGACACGCTGACAGAGTCTCCTTGACGTCCATACGATATGCCTGTCCAATCCACATTAATAGGGATTGGTGTCCGCTCAACCGTCGCAAGAAAACGTTCCATATGTTTTAACGTCTGTTCACCGTTATGTGTGTCGCGCAGGAATTCTTCCAATCCGGCCTCATCGTTGTTCAGCACCAACTCACGGAGTATTGGCAACTGCACGCTTGCGTCATTAAGACCAAAATGCCACGTTAACTCTGATATCGGCACATCTTCGTTGCCGCTAATATTTCCGCGGAAGTTTTCCGGCTCATCAAACATAAATTGCATCTGTTCATTCGGTGTTTGTTGCCCGCGCGTTAGACAAAAAGCAAGTGCACCGATAACAAGTAATACTGCAGCAGCTATTGGAATGTAAATTTTCTTGTTGTTCATGGTGCAAATCTTTCCTTTATATCAATTATGTTAAGTATAACGGATTTTTCCATCGTCACATTATGTGGATATGCTCGATTTCATGCAAACCGATATTGCCGATAAGTATATGACTGTCACGCAGTACAATAGCGTATACATGTTGTCCCTCAGCAGCAAACTGTTCTAATATTTTCTATACCATTCCGCTGTTCACAAGCAATATTTCTACATTTTGCATCACACACACACCTGACTGATATGTGTTGCCGCCAGCGCATTGGCAAACTTAACCGCCTCATCCAAACACTTTCCCTGCCAATATTTGACTGTAAATGCAGCTGTAAACACATCGCCCGCGCCCGTTGTGTCAACAACATCTACCAGCTCGGCAGCATGGTGCGTTGTCACGCCGTCATGGCGCAGTATGGCGCCTTTATCGCCCATCTTGATCAATAAAATCGGTGCGATATCATTCAACGCCGCCATCACCAACTCCGGATGTTCGTGTATGGAGTGACCAGTCAGTATCTGTGCCTCATGTTCATTCGGTGTAAAAACAGTTACACCTTTGGGGATGCACACCTGCGCCAATGGCAGCGCGGGCGCAGGGTCCATCACAACGGCAATCCCCAACGCTGCCGCCATCGTCACCGTATCCATCACAACGTCAAGCGGCAGCTCCCACTGCACTATGACAACATCCCACGGCTGCTGCAACGCTTCAGCAACCATCTCACGTGTAACACAATCATTTGCTCCAGCATAGACAACAATGCGATTCTGTCCTGCAAAATCGACGGTAATATACGCCGAACCCGTCGATTTTTGAGGTGTTTTTTGGATAAACTGAGTGTCAACCCCCATCTTTCGCAACGATTTCAGCATGGCCTCCCCATGCTCATCGTCACCCACACATCCAACCATGCCCGTATGCACGTCTAGTCTCGCACACACCGCGGCCTGATTGCCTCCTTTTCCGCCTGGGCAATAACGTACATCTCCTGCCCAAACAGTCTCTCCATCTAACGGTGCCCGCGCCACTGAGAATACGATATCATGATTAATACTACCTACAACAAGTATTCGCATGCTCCGCCGCCTTTCATGTTTTTACTTTATTATATACTCATTCCCCCAAAATTTCAACCTTGCAAAATCCAAAAGCTTGTGATAAAATGAGAAAAACTTTGCGGTGGAGGAATCTCGCCATGTTACAGGTCACACAATCCAACGTCATGAACTTCCCAAATGCCATACGCGGTGCGCGCAACCCCATGAACAGTTGGGCAAAATCGGATAGCTATGAAACACCAGACGGCGGCTATTTTCTGGGTCCGAATGACCTAAACTTAGCGTCGCGCCTATGCCGCGCCGGCAGCGACCATCGCAAATTTATGCGGCAAATTTTTGTCAGCGTTGATATCCTCGCGCCATTATACTGGTGGAAAGAGTTTGACACGTATAAAGTCGGCACAGTCGCCAACTCAACCTCAACGATGCATAAAATGCATTCCAAGCCGTTCTCCATCAGCGATTTCAGCTACGACCAACTCATCACTGAAAGCAGCACAATGATGCAAGAAATTGTCGAACATCTCGAAACGCTGCGTCTACGCTACCTTGACGGACGCGACAAACAAATTTGGTACACCATGATTCAATTACTGCCATCAAGCTACAATCAGCTTCGTACAGTAACACTGAACTACGAAAATTTAGTCAGCATGCATAACCAGCGGCGCAATCACAAACTAGCTGAATGGCACGTTTTTTGTGATTGGATTGAATCGTTGCCTTATGCTAATGAGCTGATTTTGATGAAAGCGAGTACGTCGGATGAACCTAACAATCACTAAAACAACAGCACCTAAAACCAAGCCGGAAATTGCCGCGCTAGGATTTGGCAGACATTTTTCCGACCATATGCTGGTTGTCGATTACGAGACAAGTGCAGGTTGGCACGACGCACGCATTGTGCCGTACGCACCATTTAGCCTTGATCCGGCAGCGATGGTTTTCCACTACGCACAAGAGGCGTTCGAAGGTTTGAAGGCTTACCCCACAGACGATGGCAGCATTCAGCTCTTTCGTCCGCAGGAGAATTTCAAACGATTTAATAAGTCTTGTGAGCGGCTGTGCATGGCGAAGATTGATGAAGATTTCGCGTTGGAATCACTCAAGGAACTGTTGCGTATTGATGCCGACTGGGTGCCGCGCGGCAAGGGGACAAGCCTATATATCCGCCCTTTTATCATTGCCACTGACCCGTTTTTGGGCGTTCGCGCCTCGCAACGGTACATTTACAGCGTAATTCTGTCGCCCGTGGGGGCGTACTACCCCGAAGGCTTGAATCCTGTAAAAATCATTATTGAAGTCGAAGACGTCCGCGCAGTGCGCGGCGGTACTGGCGCGGCTAAGATAGGCGGCAACTACGCCGGCACCATCCGCGCACAAGTCCGCGCACAAGAAAAAGGCTACACGCAAGTACTGTGGCTTGATGCGGTGGAACGCAAGTACATCGAAGAAGTCGGCACCATGCATATGTTTTTCCAAATCGGCAACGAGATTGTTACGCCGTCCTTAGATGGCACGATTTTGGAGGGCATCACACGCGATTCGGTCATTCATATGTTGCACGCTTGGGGGCATACCGTCATTGAGCGCAAAATCAGCATCGACGAATTGCATGAGGCGTTGCAAAACGGGCAGCTCAAAGAAGCTTTTGGCACGGGTACGGCAGCGGCGATTAGCCCTGTAGGACAACTGAGCTACCAGGGCGTAGATTATGCGGTTAATGCCGGAAAGACCGGTGAAATCGCGGCAAAGTTATACGATACACTAACGGGCATTCAGTGGGGACGTATTGTCGACCCGTATGGATGGACAATACGGGTATAATAGAGGCTTTTTCGGAAGTAGTAGCATTATTGTTATCAGCTGTGATTCCTATCAAACGATGATATTGAACTGACAGAATAGCAAAAATCACCCCGTACGGGGTGATTTTTATTCCACCACGCTATCGCACAGCAGGTGTTTGTGACGGCGAAGCCGACGGCATCACCGCCGGAGCAACTGTCGTTTTCGGTGTCGGCACAGTCGCCATAGGCGCAGCGCCAACCGACGGGTTGTTCGGCGTCGTAACGCGCGGATTTTGCCCTGCGTCACCGCCGCGAGTGTTGCCGTCAACACTTCGATCACGGGCCACACCATCACGGCGCATGCCACCACGATTTGCATCATCGCGTATGACGCCGTCGCGCGGCAACACGCCATCACGGCGATGTCTATCAACACGATGGCCATCATGACCTCTGTTGTCGCGGTTTGGGTCGTTAACATTTCCTCTATGCGCACACGCTGTCATTGTCACCATCAATGCCAAGGCAGCCAATGCTATGGTAATGAAACGCTTCATAGGTTCGTCCTCCAAATGAAATTATGGGCTTTGACTTTGAATCGCATTTAGTATGACGCATGATAAGATTTTGATACTGGAAATTTTTTTTGAACGCAAAATATTGGCTGTCACGACACAAGGCAATTTAAGATGTGGGGATAGTTTGCTTGGCGCTTTTTTATTGACATATAATAATCCTCCTGTTTCTTCCGAAAATATAAACATTACAATTCCGTCACCCGCAAGCTCTCCATCGTTACGGTTGAGCCGTATGCTGCGTTGACTCTCACAGGCGAACATATCTCGTAATCCGGCATTCGCGCAAGCAAGCTGATGTAGTCGTAATGGTCGCCAACGTGCCGCAATTCGCCGTTGACTTTGACCGACATGACCTCCTTGCCGATAATCCATTCAATGTCAACAAACTCATTATCAGGCAACCAACCACCGCGCTCGTAGCCGTGCTGCTTGCTGTTGGGAATATCGAAAATAATCAACCCGTCAGCGTTCTGTTTACGGTTCAATAACAACGCACCACAATGATAGAGAACGCACAAGCTCCCATTAGTTTTGGCACGAAGTTCGACTTTGATTGTACCGTTGAACCATTGCTCTGTACTCATGCCGGTAGTGTTTATTCCGCCATCGCCTACAGCTGCGGTAATGCTCATACAACTATTGTCATAAGCGACATTGGTGCGATTGCGCTTGGTCATTGTGGTCAAATCAATATCATAGACATTGCGCGGTGCGGCTTTCTCTTGTTTAGCAAGAGCTTTCTGCGCACTTTTGTCACAACGAGGGAATTCGGTAACGGTCAGCGACTTAATTGTGATTCTACTGCTATTCGCCGCCGAAATTCTCACGGGTGCAAGCATTTTACTAACTTCCGGCGATTGTTTGAGAATATCCATATAAGGCATATCGTCGCGCCGATGATACAGTTCACCGTCAACATAGACTTCCATGTAGTCGCCTTGGATAACCCATGAAATATCAACGAATGTGTCGGACGGAAGTGTCGGTTTGTCATGGAACGGAGTCCAAAAACCCGTTAGAATATCGTGGTCGTGGAATGGCTTTTTGCCCTCATGTTCGTGGATATGATTAAACATAACCCGCCCCATGAGGTAGTACAAAATAACCTCGTTGCCATCAGTCATAACCGTTGCGTCAATGCGTAACGGCAATGAATAGCTGTCGGTTGTTTGTAAGCACTCGCTGTTGTCGTCCATTGTCACGACCAAATTGCCTTTATCCATCCAATACTTTTGTGTACCCAATCCCCAAAAGTAATCATCACCGCATGAATGGTTTACGCTCGGTATAAGCGACTTTAAGTCAACTTTATGCTCATTGCGTGTGTAGCTTTTGCGTTTTTTTCGTGTGCTCATTACTTTTTCAACTGCTCCTTTGATTGTAATTTCAAAGACAAGGCGTGGAAATAGCTTTAATGTCGTGCCGTCATCTCGTGCGGCTGTCGGCGTAGTGCCGTGAAATTGACTAAACGCTCTTGAAAACGATGCGGGGGAATCGTAGCCATAACGTGTCGCGACATCGGTGATTTTATCATTTCCTATTTTAATATCACGCGCCGCAATAGTTAAACGCCGACAGCGTATGTATTCAGACAACGGCACTTGCGCCACAAACGAAAAGATACGTTGAAACTCCCACACAGAACAATTCATGTACTGTGCCGCTACCGAATAATCAATTTCGTCCGACAGATTATTTTCGATGTAATCAATCGCTTGATTCATGCACTTTTGCCAATCCATATTCTTACCTCTTACGATAATCAAAACTCCCCGCCACTTGGGATAACGGCGAGTTATTTGGAATGTTTTATTTTAGAAGAAACCATGCTTCGTTCGGCTTATTTTCCCAAAAGTATTCTATCTCAACTCCGGCGAGTTCATAACCCGCAGTTGGTAAATAATCAATGCAACGTCCCATAAAACTGCCGATGTCCTCGCCATCAGGTATATTAAATATAGCGTATGAGCCGTCGGGGACAGTTAAGATGTCAAGTTCTTCATCAAACGCTGCACCGTTGTATGGAAAGCCGATGGTATAATCGAATTCATCTTCGGGATTGACCGTGGGTGTGCCGGCAGCAGCTATTGAAATATCGAAAATATTGCAGTCCTTATCCGATGAATAATTTTTCTTGATTTTTTCGCACAACCCGAGAGCATCCCAAAATCCCCAAAATGCGCCGATTCCACCGTTGAAAACGCCGCTTGCCATTGTGAAGCGTTTTGTCTTGCCGATAACTTGAAACGCCCCTTTCTTTTCAATCCTGTATTCCATGACCTTTCTCCTTTAGATAATAAATTTGAAGCGTGAACTTCAATGAAAGTATAGCAAAGGAGTGGTAGCTTTACATTTCATTTGGTGTATTCTTATGCAAAGTATGTCCTTGTTTACTGATAAAAAATCCAGCCATGATTTCTCATGGCTGTGTAGAAAATATAAGCCTTCCTATCCACTTATAATAATCAAAAATACCCTTACGCTATAGCGTTATCACAGCACGAACCACACTTCTATCTGTCAAGTTTATAAAATTAGGGGCGGCAAAATGCCGCCCCCCTACGGTTTAATATTTCACTTTCACCCAATCACCATCTTTTTTGACCGATTCCATCTCCGCCATAGCAATGGCGATGGTATCGCGGCTTGACTCCGGCTTGTTTTCGGTGATAACTTCTTTGCCTGCCACCACGTTGACGAAATGTTTGAGCTCGCGGTAATAGCCGTCGCCTTGCGGCAAGTCTTGGGGAATATCTTTTCCGTCGGCATCATAGACGTTCAATACGCCACGGTCGAAGACAATGCAACCTTTTTCAAAATTCACGCGATACAACATACCGAAGCCACTGCCGTCCAATGCCCAGTTGTCTTGCGCCGAAGCTTTGAGATCGCCATCGGTAAAGCGGTAGTGCGCAGCAACAGCATCTGTGCCGCTGTGCGGGTTGACGTTGGCGGCAATGACCGATACTTCGGTCGGACGACCAAACGCCCAATGAACCATATCAACGTCGTGAACATGTTGGTCAAGCAGCGCGCCCCCCGACTTACCCTCGTGCAATAGCCAGTTTTGATACGACCAGCGCGGAGTTGAGCCGCCGCGATAAAACATACCCATCACAGGCTTACCGAGTTTGCCGTTTTGCACATACTCTTTCAGCACACAATACTCCGGCCAAAAGCGTAGACATTGCCCAATCATCAGCAGTTTGTTGTTGCGCTTAGCGGCTTCGAGCATTTTGTCGCATTGCTCCGGGTTAAGTGCCATCGGCTTTTCACACAACACGTTGAAACCCTTATTGAGCGCATAGACTGTCATTTCAGCATGCTCATACGTCGGCGTCACGATGTCAACATAGTCGAGTTCTTGCTCTTCCAGCATTTTTTTGTAATCAGTGTATTGTGCGTACTTCGAGAAGTCGTATTCACCTGCGCCCATTTCGAGGTTGCCAGCGATCGTGCCACCAAATTTACTTTCTTCAATGTCGCAAACAGCGACCAATTTGACAGGGAACCCCTCTGCTTCTAATTTGATGTAATTGTCGAGGTGGCCACGCCCCATAAACCCCAGGCCGATAAGTCCAACGCGAATCATATGTGTTCCTCCGTATTTTGTGTTAATATGTGATGCAGACAATATTGCCCGCAGGATCGCAAACGCTGAAAATCCTAATTTTTGCTTTTAACTCAACAGTCGAACATTCCTGCTTTATTATGCCCTCTACATTGCCATAATCGCATCAACAATCTTCGCCATTGCCGTTGCGCCAACGTGCGGGGCCTGATCGGTCGAAGCCGTTTCGCAAGTCAGCCAGCCGTCATAGCCGACGCCGCGTAGTGCCGCCATGACATTCAGCCAATTCACCGAGCCCAGTAACGGCCAAGTAAATCCAAACCAATCGCCACTGCCTGCCTTATAGTCTTTCAGGTGTACACGTTTAATATGTCCACCCAAAACGTCAATCCAGTGCTCAGGGTAGCCGATGTCAATAACGTTGCCGACATCAAAATACGCGCCTACATTGGGCAAATTCACACCCTCAATAAAATGACGAAATTCCAACGGGCTTAACAGAAACTTCTGCCAAACGTTTTCCAACGCGATGTTGACACCCAGCGGCTGTGCATATAAGCCTAGCTCAACAATGGCATTGCCTGCACGTTCATAAGCCGTTTGATAGCTCACGCTCTCGTCCACCATGCCCGGCAGCAACAGCACCGTATCGATACCCAACGACACCGCCGTGTTAATCATGCGCCGTGCCAAAGTGATAGCACGCTGCCCATCCTCGCCATTAGCTGTGATGGGCAAACCCATAAAGGCACTGCATGCCAACGCGTGCGGTGCAAAGCCAGCTTGCCGGCATTTGCCGACGATCATTTGAAAATCCATCTCGTTTGACTGGTCGTGCAAATACGCCGACGGGTCAGTCGCCATCGTCAACTCCACACCGTCAAATCCGGCGTTCTTGGTGGCGGCGAGCATATTGTCCAACCCGTAATCGCCGGGGAAACACCAAGTACTAAGTGCTTTTTTCATACGTTACCTCACAAATCCCTTGCCCTCGTAATATAGGGACGAACTATGTTCGCTTGTACAAGCGTTACAAATCCCGCAAGTCTCCGCAATCATGTGGCTGCGCCTTCACGTAGGTTTCCAACGACGCGCCACTATCATAAACGGTATCTTTCCATTTGTCAATAGCTGCTAACGGTAAAACCATGCCGCCGCTGGTTAAATAGCCGCCACGATTGACAACGGCTGCTAACCGCCTGTGCAGGCGACTGTTTTGCGGCAGTTCAATCTCGTTGAGTTTGCCATCGACTTTAAAGACAAAACGATTGTACGCTCCACTGTCGCGCCATGCCGGCACTTGGTAACAATGCTCTTGAATGCGCACCATTTCGCTCTCTTCCGGCGATAATATCAAACGCAATTGCGGCGTATAAAGCCAAGAGTAACAGCAAATGCCTTTGATGTCAATGTCAGGAAATGTCTCGTTGAAAAATTTGACGGCTTTCTTAAACGAATCGGCACAAGCATCTACCGTATAGCCCGGCCCCGAGGGAATATGAAACGCCAACAACACATCCCACTGTTTAAACGCAAGTTCATACTCACTCAAGTTGTGCCGCGACGGCTCACACTCAATAAACCCCAGCGGGTCAATCTTATGTGCAATTGTATACTTGCCCTCTTGTCGCACGGTCGTCTTGAACGCCTCGGGAAACGGACAGTTATGGCTGGTCAATAAGCCATCGGCCGTACAACCAACATTGTCATCTGCCAACACCAATATTTCACCTGTCACTTTATGCACGTAAGCACTATACGGATTATCGTAGCTTACCGGCTCAAAGGTTAAGTGCCCGCATCGGTTCATATATGGCACAACGCAGTTACAATTCCAGTGAAAGCTGTTCAGGCCCCAATGCCCATGCTCTTTTTTGTACTCATGTGCGCCATTGTTGAGGCTCTTAAAATTTCCGGTAATCCTGTCATAGTCAAGTTTGTACTGCGCAATGACAGGCAATGTCCGAAACGCCTCAGCGATTAAAATCACCATGGCAAACAAACCCTTATCGTCACCCATGGCCTGCGGTGTCACGCTATTGGGGCGTTCTGCCAAAAACGGCTTTGTACGCACGAAAATCGACCAATGCACAAATTGCGCCAGCGTGTGCAACGTCTCATCGGCTTCAATCGTCGCCTTAACATGCAAAATCGTCGCCGTCAATTCATCGTTAAAGGCGAACAGTTCTTGGTGCTCTAACAGTTCCTCATCGCGCCACAACACGCCACGAGGGGAGGGCGTAAAGCCCTCCCACAACGTAGCATAAGATTCAGGTAAATCAGTCAGTTTCGCACGAGTAATTGCTTCAATATAAGTCATAGGCTTAACTTAACTCACCAACGATCGATCAAACAGCCGCCACTGGCCAGCCCCGGGTAGCATCCTTGTCATAAACATCACGTCATCGTTGCGCGCAAAATAGAAGTATTCAATCATGTCAGTCGATGCGTGCTGCAATGCCAACCAGCCATAACTGGTGCTATACCATGTGCCGCTTTGTACCAGCCAAGAGCCACCATTTATCCATGTTCCATCGGCATTGATGGTCAATGCCTCACCCGCTGTCGGGTTCTGAGGTATCCATGTTCCCACCAAATCCATGCCGCGATTTTCAGCAACCATCCACGCACCGCCTTGCCACGCCGGCGGAGCAACAAATGTTACATCTTCCAACATGCGCACCATACCGGTAATCAGCTGTTGCGTATGGAAGTCAAGGTTCGGCGAGAAGATATAGCCGTACACCGGAATATTTTCAAAGCTGCTTGTGTTGCCCATAATGCCATGATAGTACAAGAACGACACCGCATCACGCGCCCAAGACGGAATGCCGCCTTGTCCGCCGCCAATGTGCCAATCATCAAATTGGCTCACCGGCGGGAAGCCTGTGGTGGTGTAGTTCAACACACTCATCATGCGCGCCAAACCAACAGCCGCTTGCGCGCACGTAAATGTGTAGTCGGGACCGAAGCCAAAC